>Ga0247817_10000180_pt1 | contig 40979 bp, 66 predicted proteins | sample UWRJL212509R1_FD_178010 | JGI IMG/M metagenome (GOLD analysis project Ga0247817, IMG submission 178010) | Plant litter microbial communities from Arlington Agricultural Research Station in Wisconsin, United States - UWRJ-L212-509R-1 | ecosystem: Environmental > Terrestrial > Plant litter >... | reverse complement strand
TCCAAATTTCTTCCAAATAAAAATCCCCAGCATTTCGAGGTGGTCGTCTCTACTCTGCCGAGGATTGTTTAAAGTTTCTTTACACAGCGACCACTCTGTTGTTCAAATATAATAAATTCTTTGAACTTGTTCAACTTTTTCAGCCTATATTCCTCAATACTCATCGAGGTAACTGTTAGGTACTTTATCTTGTAGGTGTGCATTTAGAATAGTTTTTGTTGGGTGTTTCTATAGTTTGTAATCAATATTTCTGTTCTTCTATTTTTTATATTACTTCTTTCACCTAAGTTAATAATGTTTAAATTTCTTTCTTCGGCTAATCGAATAATAACAGGATTATTAAATTCAGATATCGCAAAATTATAGCCCGTGGAAACAAGTAAATTAAAAAGGTCCAAACTATCTGCTTCCTTAAAAGAATAAGAATAATTATCATTGGTACCCAAATAAGGAGGATCACAATAAACAAAAACCGATGATGATTTTTCTTCTTCTAATGATATTGATTTTATAAACTTTCTGAAATCCTTATTGGAGAAACACAAATGACCTTTGTATTTCAAAATATTCATATTCTCAATTAAAACCTGTTTAGAGTTTCTATCCGTCATGTGTAACGATTTTGGCGCACCTAGATATCCAAAATTTGAAAGATATAAAAATCTCGCAGCTTTTCTGATATCTGTTAATTCTTCATTAGCTTTCCAATTATTCCAAACATCTTCATGATATGGAGTATTGTCCAAAAAGTAAATTAACTCATCTTTTTTGTACATAAAAATGTTCCAAAGATTGTAAACATCGCTATCTAAATCATTTAGAAAATTTTTAGTCGCTAAAGGTTTATTGAAAAACATTCCTCCAGCACCAAAAAATGGTTCAACATATATTTTATGCGGAGGGAATTCTTCTTGTATTCTACCTGCTAACTTTGATTTATTCCCTAAGCGTCTTAATATCATAATTTCACTTTAAAAACTGTTTTGCCTTTTCGTTGATTAATCGAATTTAATTCTATATTCCATGTATTCGGTAACATCCATCATTCTATGATCAAAATAAATGAACCTCTTACCGCCTTTACCATCATCTTGCTCATCAAAAATAGCGTCGAAGTCTTTAACCAATTCATTGATTCGCTTTTGTTCTTCACTGAATGCTGTTTCCTTAACCGGCAAAGTTTCTTTTTTACCAATTGACTTTATCAACTCCTTTACATTTTCTGGCATGGGAACTGGTTTATTATGCTCGTTATCCAAAATTAATTGTGCATCGGATATTGAAGGTAAACCATTGGTATGCTTTTTTAATTCATTAATACGCTTAAGTTCAACTGCATCCCCGTAATCTTTATCGGCTTTAGCTAACCAATCAAAAATTATCTGACCATCTATACGGTTGTAAGTCGTTCCGTAATAACCCTTTTTTGCATTTTCAAAGCAATAAACGAAGAAATCGATTTTGTATAAAGAATATTCTTCCAGGATCATAGTTATTGTATTTCCGATCTGCGGAGCATTCATGCTATTTGCTACACCAACACTAAAGTAATTCAATGTATCAACAATCAATACTGTAAGAACAGCTTTAACGAAAGTATCATCTTTACCTATCGGCAATCCATCCAATCCGTAAACAAGCATCATTGAGTTTAACGACTTGTTTTCAGAGTTAAGAACATCAAGAGCCGCTTTGGGTTTGATGATTGATAATAATTGATCTGGCGAAGTCCGCCATAGCATTTCTTGATTCTTCTTTTGTAGTCCCTGTTCCATTTTTTTGCTTTAAATATTTTTCGTAATGATTAATTGTATCTGTAAATTCAACGCCCTGATAACCTCCAGCAATTGCGTTTTCGACTAAGATGCTAGCGAATATCTCATCGTATTTTAAAAGTTTTTTAAGGCTTGCATTTATTGCTGATTGTTCCTTTGTTTTCCATTTTTTTGTCTGGATAAGTTCTAGCCACAATTTTTTAAATGGTGTACCGAAAGTGCATTCATTTTTTTCAAAGCTTATAGAAGCCCTTACTTTAAATTTTTCAATTGAGAGGGTAGGCGCAGCCGAAATTTTTAACTCTCCTTTATTATCTTCTTCTTTAGTTTCCTCTTCTATACTATACTCTACTTTACTTTGTGGTTTTACGGAGGTAGTAGTCGGCAGTTTACCTAGTTTACGTACCCCTAAACTATCTAAAAGGATTAGTAAACCATCAAAACTTATACATTGGTTGTTTCGTTTTTTGTAAGCATCTTGAATACTATCTATAAAATCCTGGCACCAAATTATTTTATTTTCGCTCCAAAGTTGATTATTGAATTTTCCTAATTCAGATAAATCAGTAATAATCGAGTTAAGAATTTCAGTAGAAACTTTGCATTTAGCACTTAAAAACATTTGTGTCGTTTTCTTGCTTAGATCTAAATAATGATAGTCAGTACGTGCAAGATGAGTAAGAATTTTAATAAACGTTGCAAAGCCATCATTACCGTAACGCTCATCAATGTAGTACATCTTTTCACCTTCATCACATAAATACGGAAAGTAATCGACTGTATTTCTTTCTGGTCTGGCCATGGTTTAAAACCTAAAGTTTACCTTTTTCCTGTTTTTGTAGTTATAAATTTCTTCTAACTGAAATAAATAATTTTTAGCATTCGTCTGATCGGTAATTTGCTTTGGTAACCTAGATAATTTTGCCATCATAACCGAGTGTTCATAAAAATCATTCTTTAAGCATTGCATAATAGCAATAGCAAAACTAGGCTTAGTATAGCCCTCATAAAATTTTTTAAAGTCTGATATTTTCTTAGCTGTATTTATTGAAGATTGAAGATCAAATGGTGTTAGATTACCGCTCTCAAATGATTTTTGAGGATTATACTTATCTGAGTTATGATAAGATATAATTGCAAGGCAAGTCTTAATACCAAAATTTGAAAATTCATCCCATAACTGTTTAAATTGGATATATGGTCTTAATCCCATATCAACATACCCAAGCAAGTAATCTTCTTTTTTCCAGTTCGAAGAGTTTGTGTTTAATATATGAACTTCGTTAACTGAATAGTTTGGAACAATAATAAAGTAGACTTCTTTCTTTTGTTCTTTAAGAGCTAATAAACGGTGTTGACCATCTATTATTTCCATTTTATCATTTACAAGAATAGGACTGAATAAGCAATTTTTCTTCATGCTTTCAGAAATTCTTTTAAGATTCATTGGATTTACATTTCTGTTTCCTTTCATTGTTTTGAAAACAGAATAATCAGAAGTACACAATACTTCGTAATTTGATTTTTTGATACTCATTTTAAATAAAAAACCCTTTGTCGAGCCAAGCGGTGGTAGTACGCCCGACCCAACAAAGGGTGAAAATGTTTTTAATTCCGGCTACCACTCCGTTTATTATTTGAATTACTAATTTACGAATTAAAACTAAGAAAACAAATCAAGTTGCAAATTAATTGGATTGTAACCGATTTGTTTCCAACGTAGTTTTAACTGTTCGTACATTCCAAGTTTTCTATAAACCAATGCAACGTAGTATTCACGTTCAATAAGTGCTTTAGTCATTGTACTAAAATTACATATAACGAATGATAAGGCTGTAAATAAGTTTCATATTCACGCTTACAGTTCCAACAACTTTCTCTTTTATCTGATAAACATCCTTCGTTTGTTTGAGGATTAGATGAATAATTTTGGAATAAAACATTACATCCGCAGACACAAATAAATTGAGCCGTAACTAAATAATCACCGCCCTGATCTACTTCCTCATCATCAATTCCTTCAACATCCAACTCCATTCCTTTTTTAAGCTTTTCAGCCCTTTGTTCTGCTGCTGTTAAAACCTGAATTTGTTCCAAGTTCCCAAACTCTGGCTTAATTTCGCCAGCTAAAAATTTACGTCTTTCTTTAAAATCCATACTATAATGATTTATTCAACCAATAAACTTTAAACGATTTTTTACCTTTTTGGATCCAATCATCCTTTATATCCATTCCGCTTTCACGCAACATTGATACGTATTTTCTTAAATCTACAGTTTCACAAATAGAAACTGCAGTTAATACGGTTAACCGTAATCCATTTTCAAATGCTGATTTAACACGTGAAAGATTAGTTTCATTTTGACTACTTGTTTCCATTGTTCAATATGCTTTGTAAAACTGAAATTCTATAATTTACACTGTCTAACATTACGCCTTTATAGTCGAATGCCTGTAATGCTATTAACTCTTTCATTGCTGCGACTTGACTTATTGCCCTTCCATTTGATTTTAAACTCCTTCCCTTGATCAATTTCATATGCAATACACGGAAATTAACTACTGAAGAAACCGGCTTGTTTAGTCTTTTAGCTATTCGCAAATCAGATAATTTACTACAATTGTCACGCATATAAAGCTGATCGGAATACGAAAACATTTCATTTACTCTCATTTTACCTGTTCATTAATAAAGTCCAACAATGCTTTGGGAGTTTCGAATTTAGCAGGATTTAAACTTAATGCTGATTCAATTACCGATGCGTTAATGTACTTGATGTCTCCGTTATAAATTGGAAACTCATTCCAAGAAATACCTGATAAATCCTTATAATCCGGTTCTTCATTTGGTTTGTCGATACCTGTAACTAAGTATATTTCTTTCGGTGCGTTTTTCATTGTAAACCCTGTTTAAGTGTTAGACTTTTATGAATTTCTGAAAGGTATTCACGACCTTCAATAACGTACTTTTCAATCTTGATTGCGTAATCATCTGACCAATCGACAAAGTATTCCAATAACCTTTTACGATAATCAATATCATCATATGTCATTGATTTTTTAATATCATCACAAAACTCAAGAAATGTAGCAAACTTTTTAGTTCCTTCGGCAGGTTGCCCCATCTTATAGTACATTTTTTTATGTTCTGCATCAATGAAATCCTTTGGGGTGTTTACCAGGCAATACGCAATTGATCCTTTTTTTGCCTTGGTCAACCACATATAACCAACAATCTGCCAAAAATACAATGATGATAACGGCTTTGTAAATGTTCTGTAGAAAGTATAAAGATCCCAACTGCTTTTCATGTCCGGAACAAACGTTGCATTATGAACACTTTCACCAATCCATGTATCTGGTGTCCCCTGAATAAACTTATTTGATAACCGCTCTTCATTCTTTATGAACATCTGTTTTTTAATGCGAGAATAAAGGGTTATACTATCTTCTTCAACTGCATTACCTTTCTTTAGATACTTGTTTTCAATGTCGGTATTACGCCCAGTTGTAATTGATACGTACAAATCCATCAAATGAGTTTTTGCGCCCTCTGATAGCGTTATGTTATCTTTTACGGCAAATAGTTCGCTTTCTAACTTTCCTGCGCTTATAAGGGATTCATTCTTCTTTTTCCAGTTAGCGGAAATTGTTTCTCCATCCTTGTTGAATTTTTGCATAGTATTCAAATCAGCCATTAGTTTTGAATAATTTGTTTTTGCATCAATCCACTTCTGCATGTTTGACTTTTCCTTTGTTTCTGCGAGTAGGTGCCCCAAACTGGAACACCTAAACAATAACTTTGAAAAATCCATTTACAAGCTTTCTTTTTTCTGGTTAAATAAATCCAACAACTCTGGCTTAACATCTTTTTCCAACTTTGCCAAATCCTCTTTGCTTGTAGCGTCATTTATCAGAATTGCCATGCGCTCATTTTCCTTATCCTCTGGATAAGTTACAACTTTTTCTTCTGTATTATCCATGTACTCGATATCCTCTGTTTCAGCATCATTAATAACTCCCTGATCAGCAACAATAGCTTTCTGCATTTCAATCGAGAGGATACCCCATTTAGATAGCATATTTTTAAGAACTGTTTTCTTTGCCATTTCATGGAATTGGTCAACATCTTTCCACGGAGTTTTACCGGTGCCTTTGTAGGCTGTTGAATATTTTTTGGCGTGTTTATCAACTTTTTCTTTACTCCAATAGATTGTTTTTTCAAAACCGTTGATCAACTTGAAATATGAAGCGTAACCCACAATAGCACCCTCTCCGTCAATATCAAAGTTGCAATCCAATTCTTCAGTAAGATTGTTATATGCTTTGAATTGATTGTCGTAAACTTCAGTTACGTTAATCCGTAAATACTGACCGCTTCTTTGGGCCAACTGAACAAAACCCTTCCATCCAATCTGCATCTGTGCAACGGCTTTCTGTCTCCATTCTCCATCTACCTTGACGCTTTCGTTGTAAGGGATAATGTAGGCAAAGCCTAAATTTTGGTTAATTGGCAGATCCAGGGTTGCAGCCATCATTGCTGCCTGGAATACGGTGTTAGTATCTGCGTTCTGCAAACTCTTATTGCTGTTTACACATTGCAAAACCGATGATACAAAACCGACTGATTTTTTACCTAATAATTCCTCAAAACGCTTCTTAACATTTTCTTGCGTGAAAAATTGCTTTGTTAATTGCTGTTGAGTTTTAGCAACTCCCGTTTGTTGCTCGCTTACTTTTGCTACTTCTGTGCTTTTTGTTGTCATTATACTTGTTTTAAATTGTTTCTTAATTTGATTACTGTTTCCCGACCATAAGGTTTAAGGATAGTTTCCAATGTTTCTTTGAGGGAATTGCCAAATTCTTGACCTGTTTCGGTTTCAAAGCTGATCTTACCGATATGCTCAAACATTTCAATCGCTTTTGTAATCCGGTTTATATCGTTCTTTATTGGCAATTCCATAATCTTATGTTGTTATCGGTTAATGTTGGGTTAGAATGGTATCCTGAATGAAGCAAAAGGATATTCTCTATCTGAGAAAAATTCTTTTTTAAATTTATCATAACAAAATGCTATGCTCCTATTTCCGCCAACTAATGGAAATGTATTATCGAAATACATAAATCTAAAAGGTATTTGAGCGAGTCTATTTGAATTACCTATTTGCAATGTGGAATGATTAACAAACCAGATAATTGAATAATCAATTTCGTTAATTCTAAACTCAATTTTTCGATCAAAATCATCTGTTTTTGGACTTTCTTTAGTTTCAATGTTATATTCAAATAACAATGATTTAATTTCTTCAATGGTTATTGCTTCCATGTTAAATAAAAATGGGGTTCGAAAGGTCGCACAACCAATCTAGCCCCAATGTTTTTAAGTTATTATTGTAGTGTGCGCTACTAAACTTGTAGTGTAAATATACGGGTTGTTACTTTATAATTTTGTAACTTTTATGATAGATTTATATTCTTGAATTGCTTTGAAAATATTAAATGCTACCTGTGGAACAATTGCATTACCACCACCCTTTATACTTTCGTTTCTCCACTTAGGAAAGGTAATTCCGTCCAATCTGGAGGAAATCCCATCATCTCCATCACAAATAGGGGATTGAGTTGGGAAGTTCTGCCAGTAGTTTGAAATGCCCTCTTTTGAAGACCATCCTGATTTCTCTTTCCTGTGTTCTTCGCCGGGTTGTCGTCTGCTGTTGGAGTTGGTAGCATCTGTTCGTTCAATCTTACATAACTCCTCAGGTCGTTTGTTTCTGTTCGACCTCGTTTCTTTATGCTCTCTATTGATGCCATTGTTTGATGATCTGAAGCCACTGGCGTAGGGAGCATTCCCTTGTAGGCCATTTCGCTCAAGTATAGAGGAGTTGTTTTCTGTCCATGATACTTCAGTCTTTTCTCTGCTGTTACTGCCATTGTCTTTTCTGATCGTATTCTGTTCACCGCTGTTACGGTAGGCAATAAACCAAACCCTTTCTCTTTTATGGGGAGCATTGATGGCTGCAGCTGGAAGTATAAACGGTTGAACTTCGTACCCTTGAGCTTCCAAGTCAGTTTGCACCTCTTCGAATACCATCCCCCCATTCCAACTAACAAGACCGAGAACGTTTTCGCCCACAATCCAGGTCGGTTGAATTTCCCGTATTGCTCTAAGCATTTCTGGCCAGAGGTGGCGTTCATCATCTTTTCCTTTTCGTAATCCGGCAACGCTGTATGGTTGGCATGGGAATCCTCCTGTGAGAATATCAATTGATCCTCTGTGAATAGAGAAGTCTGTTTTTGTAATGTCATCGTAGCTTTTTGAATTAGGCCAATAATATTTAAGTATTCTTTTTCCAAAGTCGTTCCATTCGCAATGGAAAATATTTTCCCAACCCATCCATTCAGAAGCTAAATCAAAACCACCTATTCCGCTAAATAAAGATCCGTGTCTCATTTGGTTAAAATTACCGCTGCCAATATCCCCATAACCAGGAAAAATATGTAAGCGTATAAATCCTGTCTTGACCTAGACTTTCTACGGTCGAAGTATGCTTTTTGTGATTGCCACATTACCTTAAAAATATATAAAGTGCAACACTTGATGAAAGCAGAACGAATGCTATAAATGCAATCTCACATAGCCTATCTGCTAATTTGCTCTGTGCCTTAACCTCTACCGGCTTAGGCTGTTCTTTGAATTTGTTTAGGTCGTATGGATCGTATTTCATGGGTTCCAATCTTTAAGGTTAACTTTATTTAATTCGTCACAATGATTTTGAGCTTCTAATTCAGTCTCATATCTCGATGATCCTGTTTTTGATTTGTTCCAATATTTAGAACCGCTAAAAACCTTATATTTTTTAGTTTCCAAAAAATAAGCCGGAAAATATATTTTATCACTACCCATTTTCAACCTCTCCTATCATTTTAAATGTACCAACAACTTCGATATCACCAAGCATTACACTCATGTACCTATACTCACCGTCAAGGCATAAAACCTTATAACCCAAATCCCACTCAACTGATGGCATTTTATCACCAACATTTACCAATGGATTACCTAAATAATCATTGTATTGGCACTCTTTTATTTTAACCACATGAGTTGGCTTGATGTGGCTAAACTCTGTTTTAATCTTGTATTTTTTAAGCTCTTCCATTTTTATAAATATTTTGAGTAAATAGTTTCCTTGTTTGCAATTACGTAGTCACGAAATGTTTTAAAATCCTTTTGGATTATCAAAACCCTATCCGAAAAACTGCCTTTAATTTTGTGTTTGTTGCAGTATTTGTGTACTATTTTTTGTATCTCAACCCCAAAGAACATATCTTTTTTGCCCTTAGTATTTCTTATATCTAGTGTTAATCCTTGAGTTTCAAGAAAATTACCTATTCCAGATACGGCGTTGTTCCAATCTTTAAATCTGCTCATATTATTTCAAATCTCTATTGGTTTCTTGTTCTGTGTTGGCTGATTGGAATTGGTAATGATCACAAACTTTATATGCTTCTGAACATGCGTTTTGAAAATTAGGTTCTTCGTCTAGCCATTTATCAATACAGAAGTCTTCGAAGTTGCCCCAGTATTCTTTATGAATACCTTTGGGATCGAAAGATATATCCTTAGGATAATCAATATTTCCATAAACCCAGTTCCTTAGCCCTGAAATGGTAAATATCACTTTGCCGTTAAGCAATATGTTTTCGTTTAATTGTTCAAATATTTGAGCCATGTTGTTATTTATTATAAACCAATTTAATCGAGGATTTTACATCGTTTCTATCGGTATAAATACAAAGGATAGCTTTTGCGTTAATTTTAGCATTTATATTGCCTTTTAACATCTTGGTGTTTGATAAGTGATTTTTCATGTTGTTTGTTTTTGTTAAGCAAATGTAAATCATTCAAAACAAACCACCAAATTTATTTAATAAAATATTTTATAAAGTTTTTTATACAACGTATTATATAAAGTACTATATTTGCTTTATGAAAATAACAGATACTAAAGCGAAACGTTTAGAACGCAATGCTAAAATAAAAGAAAGGTATACCACAGAAGTTTCTGCGGGAGGCATGAAGTCTGCGGTAATTGAAGGTATTGCAAAGTCCTACCGAATGACTGTTCCAACTGTTTACTCAATTATTAAATAATGGATAGATTAGCTTGGACTGGTTACGTTTACTCAATTAGTCACCCCGAAACAAAAGAAGTTATTTATATAGGTCAAACTCAGGATATAGCAAAAAGGATTATGTGCCATATAAATAAACATCACAATCAAAAAGTTGAAAACTGGATTAATGATTTATTACAAATAGGTAAACTTCCTATTTTTAAAATAGAATGGATGGGTGATTTTAAGTTATCTCTTATAAAAGAGAAGGAGTTTATTGAAAAACACATTGAAACAGTTTACAATACAAACAAGGGTGTTGGATCAAAATCTGTAAAACCATGCTAGCCTATCTACTAATCCCCTGCACGATAATGGTTATCATGTTGGGCGTGTTTGCTAAACTAATTCTACGTACACGATGAAAAAACTACTATTCGCATCACTTATCCCTTAAACAAGATGGAAAATAAAATATTCAAATACCCGCTACCTGTTCAAGAAAAGTATTCAATAGAATTGCCGATTGGCGCTCAAATTATCCGAGTAGATGATGTTGATGGACTATTCTTTTTGTGGGCAATAGTAAATACCGACGAAGAAGTTGAAAAGGAACTTAGGCATTTAGAATTCTATAAGACTGGACAGCCTATTTTAACACCGTTGAAAGACCTTAAACATATTGGAACCTGTAAACTATTCATTATGCAGGAACTTTGTTTATATGTGTTTGAAAACATTAATCATTAACCCATGAATTACGGAGATTTACCTATTGATTTAGGCGTTCATAATGTTGAATGTAAAGAAATGATGTTCTACCAATATTTGCCAATAAAGCTAATCGGCAACGTTAATCCTGTATTTGAAGACAGGTTAAAATGTTTTTCTGATTTAATTGGCGTTAGCTGTTGTGACTTCATAGCTAAAAATGGTCTTGATAATTATGTGAATTCAAATGTTTACCTAACCGTAAAACATCTTTATCAAATGCCTAACTGTTCATTTAATAGATTTGGGTTTCATTCAGACGGTTTTTTGACAGGTGATATTAATTATGTTTGGTGTAATGTACTACCTACTGTTTTTAATTCAACTGATTTTAAATTAACTCTTGATGATGAAGTTTCTATCAAAGAAATGGATTGGCAAGCAGATAAAAGATTAAATGTTGTTTATCCAGAGAATTCTCTTTTAAGGCTTAATCAATTCAATATCCACAAAGTTAATGAAATGGAATTTAAAGGAATGAGAACATTTTTTAAACTATCTTTCAGTAAAGACCAATATGATTTGGTCGGAAATTCACACAACTATTTATTGGATTATAATTGGGAAATGAAATCAAGAAAAGAACAACGGAATATTCCACAAACAATTAACTACAGCTAAGATTATGAAAAACTTTGACATAACAACTTTAGATCAGCAATACGATAACGTTCGCATAGCTGAAAGTCACGATAATACAGTTAGATACATTGTATCAGCAGACAAAGGAGATGTTGGTGAAATATTTTACTTTAAAAAACAACCTGGGGAGATTAGATTATTTATAGACAATTTCCCAGGAACTAAGAAAGAATATTCAACATCAATTCCTTTTGAAAGTGTGAAAGAGTTTGAGGATAAACTTTTGTTTTTAGGATTAGTTCTCGTTTCAGAAGAAAGAAGAACATCTACGGGTTCTTCGATTGGCTCTTCACATTGGTTTAATACATTAATAGCAAGGCATCTTCACATGGATGAATTTTTGAAAGACCAAGAGCGCATAGATAAAATTGAAAAAATCAAAATTCAAGAATGGGCAATTGATTTGTATGCTAGTTCAAAAGAATTAATTCGTGGTTTTAAATTCATAAACAAATAATGCACTTCACCCACAAACAAGGCTCTGCTGAATATTTGATATTAGCTTTGCCGAATGACGCTGATAGTTCAGACAACACATTTGATCCTGAAAAGAATGAAGCGTGGTTAACCATATATGATGCTGATGGTAATTGGATAGATGACATTGATTTACCTCCCAACAATTACGAAATAATTTACAGCGGTCTATTGGATGAGGTGAGCGAGGAAAACATTAAACAATTGGTTAATGGACTAGGTAGCGTTGAAGGCGTGTATTACGAAGATTATACCAAAAAAGATATTAATCCTTTTTATATTCTTGATACACGCAAAGAAAGCTTTTTAAGCCTAATAAGGTCTAAAGGATGGTTTACTGAGAATAAATATCCAAAGCCAACATGTGAATGCTTATGTGAGTTTGATAGAGAAGGATGCGAAGAAAAGTGTTTGCTTTGGATTAATGAAAATAACAGAGTAGTCAACAAAATAGCAATATTAAAAATAGTATAATGGAAATGCAAATTAAATCAATGGAAGGTCTTTTTGGTAGAGATGAAACAAAAGACTTTGAAAAGTTCAATCTTAAAAAAGGCGATATAATTGAAGTTTATAAGCTTGCTTCAAATGCTTATTGGTATCAGCCAATTCCAAAAGGAGAAGTATTAATGATATATTCTCACAATTTAACAACCCCACCCCTAAAAACAGATTGAAATGGAAAGAATTAAACTAGCATTGCACAATATAGTCGGTCACCCATTAATGGAAATTGCTTATATATTTGGTCTTAGAAGATTTGGCAATTGGATTCATAATGTTTTGTTCAACATACACCACTAATGACCAACTCCCAATTCAGATCCAACCAAATCGATAAGGCTATGAAAGCCATTCGAGAATCCATTAACACAAAGTTTGAAGGATATTTAACAGGAACATATTTTTCAACCAGGTTCAAGAAATAAACGAAGCCTTTATGGCGAAACGGCAGTCTTTGTAGTCGAAGCGAAGCTGCCGTTTATTTTAAAACTATGAGATTACCAAGGAAATCATTAACGCCAGAACAGGCAAAACAGCTAAAATCAACTATACTTCAAATGATCTGGACTATTGATGAAGACACTATGTTCTGGAGATCGAAAATAGGATGCAAATTAAGCCCTCTGGAAGAGTTTATTATATTTTCGGATAAAACGGTAAGCTCGCCACAAGACATCGTTGACAGGAACGAAAAACAGGTAATCGGACTTAGGTACAGGCTTGATAATTACGTAGCAAAGTATTTGTAAACAATTTAAACCTACGGCTCAAAGGTTAAGCCGATAAGATTATGAGTGATAGGCAATTTATATTAAGTATTTACCCAAAAGCCAAACTATCCTTTAGAGTTAAGGGAGAAGGTAATTCAAGAGCCTCTCATTGGTACGAAATATGGTCCGGATGATATAGATAATTCTCCTAGGTATATGTTAAGCGAAGGGAAACCGCAAACTGCTAAAAAAGCATGGAATATAGCTAGGAAATTACTTCTAAATAGACTAACAAATAAAACCCCTCACGATTAGCGAAGGGTTTTTTAATCGTCCTAACATAGCTATGCAATTATTAGACTGGTACGATTAAGGTTTATAATCTTCTTCATCACCGTAATCCTGTAGATCATCGGCAAATACACGCTGCAGATATGCAATAAGGTCTGCCAACAATTTCTTTAATACTCCGGCCAATAAAATTCCCCAAATACCTTTTACCCTGGATTTAATAATCTGACTTAGTGCATCCTCGATCAGATCCTGTTTTCTTCTTCTCATAATTTATGCTGTTTTAATTAACATGTAAAGACTAACACCTATAATGCATGCAACAAATACAACTGCAATTATAAGATAGACAATTGTTGGATCGGGTTCGTTACTTGCTTTCAAGGCCACACATTTTAGATATAGCATGGGCAAATAGATTACCCTGTATAACGTATTTTGAAACCATTAGCTTAACATCTGTAGGTATATCGGTGAATATATCCAATCCGATCGTAAGTACTGAAGTGACGTAAAAGAATACCCTGAAAGCATTTTTTACCCAAGGAGGTGTGGTATTGCCAATCTGACCAAAGCCAAATCTAGTTTTAGTCTCAGATAATGAAACCGCCTTATTTTCTACGATTACTTTTTTTGCCATTTTATTATTTTTTATATGGTTTTAATCTGCTTAACCAACTCTTTAGAAATTGTGCTTGGCTACCCTTAGCTATTGAATTATAAAAGTCTTTTCTAGCTGTATTAAAACGAATATAAATCAATTCTGGTATAGCATTATTTATAGCTTCAATAGTTTTTTCTCCAATTTTTCCGTCAACGTCTATTTTGTTTAGGTTAACAGATACATCGTTATAAGCTTTCTGTAAAAACTTTGCGCTTCTACCAGTACCAGAGTTAACGCCAAAATCATAAACCGTATTAGCTAACTGTTGATCATAAAACAAATCCAATTTGTTTACATCCCAAAAGTTTTGCTTGTAGAATGCGCTAACCATAAAATGAATTGGTTCGCTTGATACCAATGCAGATGAATTAACCCATTTTGCCAAAGACATTTTTTTGTCAGACTTGTTATAAGATAACTTATACTTATCAATATATTTCCAACCATCCCATTTAGGCCAATAGTTACGGGCAATACCTGCATAAGTTTCTCCGCCTGTATCTGATGGGTTATTTGCATACCCCCCCTCATTACGTCCGGTTATCGATTCTGCTATTTCAAACTTTGCCATAATCTATTATTTAATCTCTGAATGGTTAGCAAACTCATCAACTGTAATACTTCTGATATCATTGTTGACCGATTGCTCACGCTTATAAGCAATCATTGACAAACAAACAAGCAGAACTACAATAGCAACTACCCTTACCTTTTTGCTCTCAATTGCGCTGTATCTTAGCTGATCCATAATGCAAGGTACTAAATTATATTTATAATAAAAAAGGCTAGTCAATTCAATGAGCTAGCCTAATACCGATAAAGACTTAGCAGAACTTTATACAGTTTCTTTATCTAAACCTAATTTTTTACGAAGTGCATCATATTCATTTTTTAGGTTTTCAATTTTTAAAATCTGATCAGTATGGTAACCTTGATACTTTGCAATTTCTTTTTCGTAGAAGTCCCTTGAGTTAGTTTCAGATTTGATTTTTTCTTCGATTGCTTTTAATGCTAATTCAAACATAATGCTAAGTTTTAATTACCCGACATTGGGCTTACAATGTTACCAAATAAAACAATAACCTTTTGTAAAATAGATGATACAAACTTAATTCATACAAATATTAATAGTTTTTAACTATATTTGCATTGCTACGTTATCAAAAATATCTATACCTCTGTGAGTAAATCATAGGGGTATTTTTATTATATTTGTATGCTTTGATATACGTAGCAGTCTTTCGGAGCGATTAAAATATTTTTGCTCCATGAAATTAAATAAATAACTTATTGGTTATACACCGTTATAGACAAAGACGGTTGTAAATGTTGAACTTATACTCAAAAGGTATTTGGATCGAGTACATTTAACTTAGGTTAAGATTAAAGATTGTTTTTCATGGGGGAGCTTTTTCTTTTCTTTCTTCTTTTCCTTTATTTTCTTACGGTTGTTTTAGTTTCCTTTTCTTCTTTGTTTTCTTTTAAGGCAATAAAAAAAGTCCGTTACATTTCTGCAAAGGACTAACCAAACTTACCCTATGAAAAGTGTTTTTATCTTCTACTGTTATTCTCCATTGCATCAACACGTTGTTTTAGCAACTGTATGTCCAACTTCAAGAGGTTAATGTCATTCTTCATTGCCTCACGGTCAATATAGTAATCCTTAACAAACTCTACCTGTGTTTTTCTCATTTCTGCCTGTTTCTCAATGGTAGTGCTAGTTTTACTATCAATGGATACCAAAAATGCGATTACCGGCACGATTAATACCAATCCCTTAATAATTTCAGCTAATGAAAGCTTTTCATCTTTTAGATTCATTACGAATGTCATTGGATTAATTTTTAGCCGTTATAATAGTACAACAACAGTGCCCAATTTTGTAGAAGTTTCTTCAAATACATTTTTTTATAAAGATAATTATTTTTCCTTAATTGCGTAGTCGTATCTTCTATAAAGAAACCAATTTAATCCCGTTAATAAAAAAGGTAGAACTATTACCCCTAGATAGACTGAAAAATAAAGGTTAAATCCATTATAGGCCAATACTATAGAAGATAATCTGCATATTGACAACCAAACAAGTATCTGTACGTACCATTTCTTTTTGTTAAAATTTTCGGTCGATAAATAGAACATGGATACAAAGCATAGATATGCAAATTGCAAAATCCCCTCCAATAGAAAAGATACCGAATAAGAATTAGGTATATAATAAAATCTGTAGACCCATGTACTATACCAGAGCCAAAAAATAAATAAATGAATTTTTATCCCGCTGGCACCCATAACCATCCATTAGGCCCACAAATATAAGCTCCTGGCCCACCTGGCGGCTCTCCGCTCGGCATTGGCTGTCCGTTGCATAATTCTTCTTCTTGTAATTGTTCTTCCATAATCTTAATGTTAAAAGTGCCGTAACCATTTACGACTACGGCACTAAAATAATGAATTTAATTAATAATTTTCATGATGGTGTATTATTTTTCAGTTACAAGTACATCAACAACAACACCAGATACAGGAGAATATTGAGGTATTAACCCTAAAGAAAGAATGCTAGATAAGGTATAAACCTTAACCGTAAACCCTGTAGTGGATTTAGCCGATACAACAGCCGTGTAAGAAGCGAAATCTCCCTGTATAGCTACCTGTACATTTGGGGCAACACTATAGGCCGTACCAAATGTAACCGTATAAGTTCCAACAGTGGCAATCGTAGTTCCCGTGTAGGTTTCCTGTCTCTTTTTAGAAATTGTAAAATTTGGGTATGTTCCGGTAACAATTAATCCATTTGCGGGCGTTAGCACAACAGTCTGACTAGGAGCGGTGTTCGATATCACATTGGATGATATATTTATACCTGCCCCTGCCGTGTAATTTGGTATTGTGGGAGTACCCGTTAAATTAGAATAAGGAATTGTCAACTGATTTGAAGCAATCCTTTTGACTTCGAAGTTGGATGCGGTTTTTACGAGAATGCTATCAGAATTTGATCCCTGTCTGGTATTCTGTAGCTTGAACTTTGGCGCTGCTATCCCTACGCTGTCGTAGAACTTTAATTGGTAATAACCAAACTGCGCTTCGGCACTAAATGATAGCAGGGCAATAATAAGAATTAAGTAGAGTTTTTTCATATTTATTATGATTAAAAAAGGGGGCTGAATTGCCCCCGATTATCTTATGGTAGAATTGTGACGTTCGTGGAGAACCAATTCGTACTATCGTACTTTTCGTAGACTATATTTATCGTAGTGCAGACCACTTTCATCCCCACCGCTGCCGAGGGATATGTACTGTTCAATGTTGATTTTGAGAATGGAGTTCCCGTTGTGTTTACCACTCTCAATGAAGATGCGTAGGCGGGGAGATCAGAATTCCTGACTACAGAAGTCGGATTTCCGTCGTTTACCGAAACAGCAAGGTTGCCCCCAAACGAAGCAGGGCTGCCCGAACTTTGCAACTTAAGGTCGTAAGCGCTTATGTATAAGTCCCTATAGGTCGAACTCGTTCTGTCGTAGGATGTAATAAGTCCAAATCCACCAATAAAACCAGCCTCAACAGCTTCGCCACTTCCAGAGCTATACCATCCCTGAAACCTACCTTGTTGCCCATTAAATGCTCCACTTGCAGTTATATCAGTTACACCAGTTAATGCGCCTGATACGTTCGCTGTTCCGTTAAAATTCTGGCCCCATATAGTTCTGGTATTAGCCAATGCAGTAGCTGTTGCAGAGTTGCTTAAATCTATATTGCCAGAGCCTAATATTGATCCACCATTTATGGTCTTAATATTGGCACCGCTATTTAATAGTGGTTGATAATTCCCGTTGTCTATGCTACCATCAGCTTTCAGAAATTGTGCTGCTGTGCCACCTGATTTAATAAATGTGTTTCCTATAATAGTACCCCCTACTATTCCAGGGGCATTTACCGTTCCCGTGAAAGTTGGATTGGCTATTGGAGCGTAAGTACCTGCCAAGTCAATATTTCCCGCACCAAGTATCGAACCGCCATCTATTGTTTTTATGTTTGCACCGCTGTTCAGTTCTACCTGATAACTGCCATTATCAACACTTCCATCCCCCTTTAGGAACTGTGCAGATGTACCGCCTTTCTTAACAAATTCATCTGCAGAAACACTTTTAAGGTCTGTTTTGCCGTTTATTACTGAAAAGGCAATTTGATTAGCATCATAACCGTTTATTTGACTTTTAAGCACCCTGTCTACTCCCTTCGCTATCCTTTGACTACCAGCAGCGGTTAAATGCAGTCCATCAGCATTGAAATACGTTAAATTAGTTGGATCGGGATTTATCAAATCTGGTCTAACTAGATAGTCATATAAGGTTGGGTCTGATGCAATCAGTGTGTTAACTGCATTTACCTTAGCATCTATAGGGGCGTTTGTTGTGTGCCCAAGCGTAAATGCAACAACTGTAAATCCGTCTGCTTTAGCTTGCGCCCAAACTAGTTTTAAATTGTAATAAACACCAGCAGCAGAGTAGTCATCAAAGAAATCATTTACACCCAACCAAAAGAAAAACAGAACTTTTTCTTTATTATTTGCAGGTTTGTGCACTGCTACTTGAGATGTGTACAAATTATAATCTACAAAATAATACAACCTTCGACCAGCAGTAGCGACATTAACCTGAACAGATCTTGCAACATCAAGATTATAATTTATCAATTGGGTAGGATAGTTTGTAGGACAGTAAGACCCAACGCAAGATGTATCTGTCATACTATCACCGGCATAAACTGATGTTTTAACTCTTTTAGAGCCTATTGATAAATTTTTATTATACCATTCAGAACGTGAATAAAGGTATGTTCCCGCACTTGTACCAGGCGATCGGTATGCGGTATCGGTTCCAACAATTTTTCGTTGCAAAGCACCGTTCCCGAAACTTGAAAAAGTTTGTGCGCTCGCTCCCAATGAAGCCAATAATAATAGTGCTAATAATCTGATTTTCATCTTTTAATGATTAATTTAATGTTTGAAGGTATATTGTTCGGAAATCCATAATATCTCGGAGGTGAAAATTCTGCATGCAGATCTCCCCGAAAATCAACACCATTTACGGTGCATGAAAGAACTGCAACGGCATCAATCTGAAGATAACCCGTATCTCCGTCCAATATTACTTCGTTTCCATTTTTGAACTCGGTCATAATTCCAGTCCATTTAGATCCGTTCCAGATAATTGAATCTCCGTTTTCATCTACGAAAGTGAAGTTTTTTGGCAAGTTGCTTGTATCTAACATTGCCTTGTTGCCGCCATCAGGCGCTACGTTTAGTCCTAGTGTAATCATTTAAAGTTAAATTGTAAAGGTTTATTTCATATTTATTTAATTCTTAATTATGCGTTGTTGAATACTCTTAACGGTGAAACATAACCGCCTACAGGTTTTGCATACGGGTTATCATTTGGAGACGGGAATAGGTTTGCATATGCAGTTCCAACACCATCAAGTACCGGTAATGAATTTGGCCCGGACTGAACAATGTTTACAAGCAATGTACTGCTAGGCATTCTAATCGATTGACCAGAAATTAAAATATTGCTTCCTGTTCCAAAATCAACATCCAAAGAAACAGGGGGATTGGATGCAGTGGTATAATCTGTTTTAAGTCCTGTAAGGTTCTGTATAATAACTCCCGCATCATAGCTTACAACCGAATTTGTACTATCTGTTGATCCTCCAGCACCAATTGCAGCAACCTTGTAAGTACCCGCATCAGTTGATGTGAAAAGTGTTTTTGTATAAACTGAAGATGTAGCTCCAGAAATAGCAACCCCGTTTTTATACCACTGATATCCTGTTGTATTGCTAGCTGATGCACTCAGAGTAAGTGTATTTCCTTCAACAATCGTTAATGGTGTCGTAGGCTGTAATGTAAATACAGGTTCGGGCGGTGTTGGGGGAGGTATAACAACCTGTCCAACCTTATAAACCGTAATATCCATTTGTGGGGGCGAACTCGGAAAGTTTGGATTTAAAAATCCGGTTATTGCACTGTTTGAAAAATCATAGTTAACGGTTATCTGCTCGCTTGATGAAGCATAATCTATTCTTGCAATAAAAACAACTTCTCCCGCTCCTAGTGCATAAGGATAGAACATTCCTCCAAATCCATCATCTTCAAGATCACTTTCAGTAAATGCTATTGGTGTAACGGGTGTTCCGCCCTCGCCAATTAAAGTGCTTACCGTTGCCAGATCTGGAATACTTTGCGGATCTGTAAAAGTAAAAGCCTGATTATACTTTAATTGGGTTTCTACGTCAATAAAACTACCGCTAATCGCACGTAATATGGTAACATGTATCAGATCATATATCGCTTCACGTATTCCCATTAGTCAACCAATTTAAATATGTAAAGTGAGATAACAGATTTTGGCGTTACGTCGAACTCCTCACCATTTCCCATATTATCTGTTTTCCCCAATGTTGCTGCACCATTTCCCTTTCTAGCTTCATATGCTAAATCTCCGCCCCCCGTACCCGCTCTCGCAACCCTTGTGTTTGCTGCAACCGTATCCCCTGGAGTTGAATTAACATCGGCACTCATCGTAAACAACGCTTCAGCAGGTAATGCTTCACGTGGAATAAGCTTTTGATTTGCACCAATAACAGTCCCTAGTGTATTGTAGTTGGAAATGATATTGGATGTATCGATCTGTTGGAAATATGCTCCATCCGCATCAATCGTTCCGTTAGTACCCAATATACACCATTTAGTCCATTTTGTATTAGCCTTACCCAGTCCCGTTACGGTATCCCAATTCAAAAGGAAATCACCTGGAGTTGGTTCTAGCCAATTTGTAACTGCACCCGCACCTAGTTCTGTTGATGTACCCCCACCACCGCTAATAGGTATCGGTAATGCATCCAACTGCTTCCAGATCAACCATACCGAAACATCATCAGAAGGATTAAAACCCGAAACATAAACTATTGTAGTTGTTAAAAACAACCAATCAACGTGAAGTACGTTTGCAGTTTCATTCAGAACAATTGTTCCTATTTCACTTCCATTTGGCGTTGTTCCAAAATTAAGCGTAACAGGGTTGTTTGAAATCCTATAAATAGCAATTGATTCGAGCAGAGAATTAAAGGTAAACAAACCTGTTACATTAAAATCTTCGCCCGAATTTAAATAAGGTGTAACCACTTGATTAGGTGTATAAGTCTGATTGGGTAAATTCCCTGCTGTTACAAATCTAATAAAATTATTCGTAACGGGTTCTATATCTATTGAGCCACCAATAAAATTATTATCGGTGTTGTTTTCGGTTTCAAATTCAGCATCCTGTATCGGCTGATAAGGCACTCCGTCAATCGAAATCTGATCACATTGGGTAATGATATTTACCTTATCTAAGAACTTGTTTGGAACGCCCCATTTATAGCCAACATAAAAAGAAAATTGGCGGTAAGCTGTTGAATTAAGCTGTGTAAGGTTATGTCTCTGATCGTTGAAAACATCCCTATCATTCTTGGGAGTATATTTTCCTATCCAACCCTCAACCCTGAATTGTGGATTAAAACCCGTTTCAAAAACTATTGAATAATCATTGGTTAAATGCTTGTATGATAACAGAACGGTATTCTCCCACTCATCTGCAACTTCTATTGCTTCTGCTTCAAATTGATCCTGTTGGATTACGTAACGTCCAGATGTAAGATTTGAAAATGGGTAATCTATTTCATATATAACGTAATCTGGATAATCTGGTAATGTCAAAGGACTTGCTACCCATGCAACCGTATCGGCAATCGAGTTATCCAAATTATAGATAACCAAATCGTTTAATACTTCATCAGAAATCAATTGAAGCCTTAACCTATCTGATAACTGCCATTTCTGAAAATAACATTGACCCGTTTGCCAATCCTCCAACTGCGCATTAGAGAAGTTGCCGTCAAATCCATTGTTAATATTTGCTGTATCAACAAAGCATAACGGCAATAATAGCGCAGGTGTCATTATCATTTTGCTAAGTTAACGGATTTGTTACATACAAGCAAATGAAATGTTTTGTATCATTGTATTGTTAATTAACAAATGGAATTTCTTGAATGCGGTTGGATGTGCAAAGCAGATATGCTAGTTTACAGGTTCGAATCCTGTCAAGAAATCAAGTTCAGCTATTAGAATGTTGCTTTTGTATCTTAAGCAAACGCCTGCGAACCACTTAACTGTGTAGGGTTGTATAAAGTTCAATACTAACTTTAACTTAAAATAAAGTTTGAACTGTTTTTATTTGGTTTCATTGGATTTATCCAAAAAGGTACTGAAATGAAATAATCATAAGCAAACTAGAGATATGAATTTTATCAGACCGAAATTTGTATAGTATCTCATTTAGCCCTATTCGTTAATTCGTTTAGGGCTTTTTTTATGGCAACAAACTAAAATCAGTTGCCAACAACTTCAAAGTCTGTTCGGTATTTCCAGCCAAATCAACTGGCATTTCCAATATATAACCGCTTGCAATTGTTCCGTTATATTCAAATGTTACGTAACCGAATGGATTGCTATCGATCAACTGCATTGCGTTTCGTGGCAGTTTACAGGTAATGTTGAAAATGTAAGGCTGAAAATATTTCCCAGTTAAATCCGAAACCCTTATCGGCTTATCCTCATCTACAATCTGGCCGTTATTAACTACCACAATATTCGCGTTCTTTTCTGCACTGCCAAATTCAATGAACCTCGGATTTAACCTGTCCAATATCGAACTGAAAAAGCCTGAGTGGTTTAAAAGGTTGTGTTTTGGAGAAAGTAAAAGGTTATACGCTGTCAAAGGAAAGGTTAATCCCGTAACGCTGGTCAACTGACTTCCCAATATTGGAGTAAAGTTCCCATCGCCGTTAATCGGGTTGCAATCGATCATGAACGTATCATTGTCCGACTTGTTATCTGAAGTAGCTGTTTTTGAAATGTTGAACTGTACCCTTAACTGCTCAATACCAAACTGATCGGCCCTTGTTGGCGAAACCATATTGATTTCCTTTTGCAGTGCTGTAATAGGTAATCCCCAAACCTGACCGCTGTTATATTCCTCACGTCCGTCATCAGCATCGGTATTGCCATCATCATATCCAATCTTTAATGAATTGCCCAATAATTCTTCAGCATTATCTTGTGAAAAATCCTTAACGCTCCCAACATCCATAATCTGGATATTACGGAAAAACGAATAGGTTTCTTCTAACTTGAATTTACCGCTATCAGTGCCCAATCCAACATCATTGATAGCATAAAAACATTGGTAAAGCTCTTTTAGTGAAATCTTAATCTTTGCATCGGCTATCTCACGTATTGCAGAACCAGAAGTAAAAATCAGATCCTTTCTAACAGTTTTCAAGAATACGCTATCGAATACCGCTGAAGGACTAATCCTTGATAGCACACGTTTCATTATATCAAAAGAACGGATTCCCTTACAGCTTGACGGATCGCTAACACTTGAGTAACTTATATATATCTGTCCTTCTGAAACATTTAAATATGGAATGCTAGGCGATTGGTCGGCACGTGAATAAATGTAAAGTCCCTCACCCTGTTGCAATGTGTACGTAAAATCAAAATCAACATCGAAAACCAGTGGGTTTGTAGTTTGACTTTCTCCGACAAACAACTGTTTTATTGGATTGTAGCCCGTCCCCAAGGTTGAGCAAATCAATAGTTCACATATACGGCTTGGAGCAAAAGAAGTGTTAGGTGAAATAAAACCCTTCATATTTCCCCTTATGCGTACCGTTTGACCTCCTAGCCTATCACACCTTACAAAGTAATCCCCACCAAAGTTATCACTATCAGCAGCGTTTCTTTGATTGGTGTTGTAGGCGGTTAGAAATTGAGATCCAAAGCCATTTGTCGTTAGATCAGTACCTATTACAAAACGCTTGGCACTATTTAATGAAGTTGCATCTACATATTTAGTTATCCAGATACTTTCCTCTTTAAACTGAACGCCTGGCAATACGATATTAACTATATCAGCACCAACAAGATCAAATTCATACGTAATACCTTCTTTGGCCTTTATATCTTTACCAATTCCAGTTTCTAAAAGCATAATGTTTACCGCCTTACCAACTGGATTATATTTGCTGAAATCAAGATCTGACCGGAATATGGTTTCGTAGTCCCATAAAGATTTACGATGTTCAACCTCTAATCTTACTCCCGCTTCGATACCATACTTATCAAAAGCGGCCTTTAGTATCTGTGCTCCGTCCTTAACAAACTGTAATGGCAATGAAAGAGAACGGATAATACCAAAATAGGCCATATCTCTTTGAAATTTGCCTATTGTTTCCTTATCCCATCCAACAGGTGCAAATACAAGCAACGTGCGTACATTGTCAACAGTTAGATAGTACCGAAACTTATTCCCCATTAAATTCATTAGTTCCTGCTAAAGTTTTTGCTAATATAGCTATTAATCTTGCCCATTCTTGCCGATTGATGGCTAAATCCTTTTTCGGTAATCTGTGTGGATGCTACTTTAATCTTTCCAACCGCTTTTTTAATTTCGCTACTGCTACGCTTGCTCTCTGCAATCAGTCCGCTTACATCCCAACTATTACCCGCAACATCATGTCTATCTGGTTTGGCCAATAATCGTTTGGTTTCTGGAGCAGAAATAAACTTAGTGCCTTTCCTAACAAAACCAATCTCTGGAGTATCTTTTGTTAACGATGTTCTACCATCTGGATCAATCCTTAATTCTTGGCCATGGCCATATTCAGCTAAACCATCATTAGCCATGGTTCCACCTTTGGCAAACTTAGGTATTGGTTGTGCTAAAACGGTGGCTGCTTGGATTGCACCTAAAGCAATAATTCCAGGGATGACGAACGCACCTAATACACCCGTTTGAGCCAAAGCTTTACTTACCGCAACAGCAGTATTTATAGCGATCTGACCAATGGCGAATACCTTATCGGCGACCGCCTGTTTACGTTTCTGTTCACGAATACGAGTGTCTATTGCCAATTGTGCCTGTTCGCCCTGAGCTTGAAGGATAGCTGTTTGATCCGCTTTCTCCTTTTCCGATAATGTACTCTCTTGAATATTTTCTATCTGTAGATCGGTAGCAGATTGCCTTGCCTCCTTTTCCTTTTCAAGATTGGCAATATTGGTTTCGAAAATTTGTGAGGTTAAGCCCCGAGTAAAGTCGAATACACCCAAAGCAACTTCTTTTATCGATTCAGCGTTTTGTTTTTCCTTTTCTAAGCGTTTTTTATTACTAGCATCAATGCCCTGCAATTCGGTATCTTTCGCCTTTAAAATCAGTGCTGATAAATCAGCTTGTTCTTTTGTTACATCAGCACCTTGTAACTTTCTAACCTCAATAAGTTTTTGAGCCTGTTTAATCTGCTCATCAAGCTCTAAAAGATTATATTTACGAACAATTTCAATCCTAGCTAAATCAAGTGCTTCCTGTGCCTTTTCAGAATAATCTCCCCTCTTCTGGTAAGCATTTATTAAAGCTGTTATTTCTTCGTCCCTTTGTCGATCGATAACATTTAAAGCCTGTTGGCCCTGTATTAATCTAATTCTTTCCGCTTCACTTGCGGTAAAAGCTAAAATCTTTAATGTTTCTTCCGAAGCCTTTTTATTTGCATCGCCCGCTTTGTTGTGGAAATCAGCATCTACCTTTAAAATCTCATCGGCAGTTAGCTTCTTTTTTGCCACCTCTTTATCCTGTTCAAGTCTTGCGATCTCAAATGAAGTTTCGGTAAAGTTTTTGAGCGCATCTAAACGGGTTTCCTGACTGAAATTTTCATTTTTATATTGATCCTCATAAACTTTTTGGATATCCTTATTCGCATCGATCTGAATTTGGATCAAAGCTTCCGCATCTTTACGAGCTTGAATTTCTGGATCAACACCTTTTTTAGCTTTCTTAGTTTTAGTTTTTTCAGTAACCGCATCTATTAAATTGTCTTGGCCTGCATATTTAATAAGAAATTCAGATTGTGCTTTTAATGTTTTATCATCTGCATCAAGTATTTTTTTTGCATCCTTATTTCTTTGTAATGCAGGTTTTATAACGTTATCCGTTATATTTTTATTGGCCTGTACTTGAGTAGTTCTAAATTTTGCCTGAGCATCAGTATATTGTTTGTTCTGGTCGTTTATTCTTTTTAGTGTTTCATTTGACCCACTATTAACCTCGTTTACCGTTGCATTATCAACTTTCTGTTTTTGTATTGCAATATTCGCTCTTTTACCCTCAATTTCGGCTAACTTGCTTCTTACCGCTTCGGCTCTTGCTGCTGCTAAAATCTGTTGGGTAAGCTCTTTATATTTATCCGATTCGTCACCAACAAGTATCGCATTAAGTTTAGAGTTTTTAAAAGTTTCCGGGTATTGTTTCTGAAGTTCTTTAGCCGCTTTTATTCTATCGTTCATTGATAGATTAACATCAGTAGCAGCATTGTAAAGTATTTTTAATGTTGTTATTTCTTCGCCATATTTTTTTGAAGCATTTGCATTGACTTCATTGAAAGCTTCTAGATTTTTCTTTGCTTGGCTTGTTTTCTTATTGAATAATTCAAGACCGCCTATAAAATTAAACAACGGTTCTAAGGCGAGGGAAAATATTCCGGCTATTCCAATTCCTGGCAAAACCATTGCGGCAGTTCTTATGAGCCCAAAGGCTTTTGTAAATGCATTCCCGTAATTACCAACGTTGCGCTGAGATTTACCTAAGGACTTCTCTAAGGTTAAAACCTGATCATTTAATTGCGGAATTATTTTGCTTAATCTTTGACCGAATGGACTTGCCCTTTCTTCGGCACTCAACAAGGTAAATGTTTTTTGTAACCTAGCCAAAGCTAATTGACGTTGTTCTAAGCTACCTTTAACAGCTATGCTCTCTTTTGCTTGGGCTTTCAAGTTTGCCCTATCGATTATAGCTAACTGATTTGCCTTTTCTTGCTCTAGGTTTGATAGTTTCTTAGCTTTTGTGGTTTGTTCGGTAACTGCATTAGTTCTACCCCTTGCTGTTGCTTCATTGGCTTCTGCTGCTGAAATCTGGTTACTGTTGGCTACTTCCTGAGCAGATATTTCAGCCTGTTTTTGAGCCAAACGAACTTCGTTTTCTTCAATTGCTTTAATACGGGCAATCTTTGCATTGTCTTTTGCTATCTGTTGCGCTTCAATAGCATCTTTTTTAGCCTGTCTTGCAGTTTCGGCAGCGACAGCCTTTACCCTTTGCGCTTCGAGTTTTTCCTCAATCTGTTGGGTACGTAAAATGGATTGCTTTAGTTTTTCCTGAGCAACAGAAGCAGCATCTGCACTTTTGGCAAAATCTCCCATTCCCTTTGATTTTGCCATTACATCATTCAGAACCTTATATCCTGCGATATTGTCCTGTAACACCAAATAAGCCTTTTCAAGCTCTTCACGTGTTTTGATTACGCTATCTATCCCGACCTTGGAAACAATTTCTTTAACGTCAACTCCTGCCATTATGCTTTAGATTTAAGGGTTTTCTTTAGTGCAATATATTCCATAGTAGATATTTTACGGCTGTCAAATTGGAAATGTTCACGCATTATTGCCAATTCCTCCATGTAATCCATTTCTGTAGCCTTTGCCTGTTCAACTGTTGCAATCTCTTGATATTCTTTTAATACGGTTTCGTATTGGATAACGTATGACTTCGCTTTGTTTGATGTAGTAATTAGGTCTTGAGCAAGTGTTTCATTTGTAAACGGTAGAAATACTCCAGCTAACTTTTTTAACGTATCTACGGTAATCTTAAAAGGTGTAACATCTTCGACCCTACTCAATAGGTTGATGCATTCTTGTATTAGGTTAATCTTGTTCCTTAAAACCTGTATTTCTTTGATCAGTCCGAAAATATGAGTGCCCTGTTGATCTTGGCTTAGCTCTGTATATTCCATGAATATATCGTCCCAAACCGCCTGTAAATCGGGTTTTAATCGCCACCCATCTTTATCTGATAGCAATTGGTTCAAATCGTCCTTAGTCAAGCACTTGATGAAGTTGAGCAATGGTAGTTCAGAACAGTTGGCGTAGGTTTTACGGTAAAGGATATTCATTTGTAACTTTTTTGTGGTAAATATAAAGATATAAATTTAATTGTTACCTTTATTTCGAGAGCGTTAATTTAGATAAGGCGGTAGGGTTTCTTGGTAGGTCTTGTAAACTACCGCCTTTCTTTTAAAATTAAAGATTATGAACAAGTGGCGGAATTGGTAGACGCTCCTACGCTGAGTAGGGTTGCTGATCACAATATTTTCAGGTTCGAGTCCTGACTTGTTCACATTATTTGGTAGGTCGGCACCTGAAAGATTGTGCTGCCGACTTTGAAAAATAAATAAAATATCATGAAAACAATAGTTAAAATAAATGTGGTTAATAATTCAGAGCCCGTTGTTGGTTTTATTGATGCTTATTATGCTCTATCATTAGATACTGTTGCTATAGTTGTTGTGCCAAACACTGGTATATTCCAGAGAAACTTAGTTGATATTCAATTAATGAATATTGAAAATCAAAAAAAATATAATATTGAATTTGCATTAATATAAAAATTAAAAAGAAGCTTGAGAAGATTGACGAGCCTACGCTTATCGATCGAAGCCAATTGCATTAATTTGTAGTTGGCTTTTTTTATGTTGCTTTTAATCCCGTTTTCTGCTCCAGATATTCAACAACTTTCGGTCTTACCGCTTCATTGGCGTAGTTGTATTTATTGTTTTCAGTCAAACCAAATATGTTTTTACCGTCCCTTGCTTCTAGTTTTGAGGTTTTAGAATCAGTTGATCCAAATTCCAATTTACTTCCTTCCAATTTAGCAAACATGTGGCCTTGAAATTGTCCGGTCACAAAGAAATCTGCACGGCCGTAACCAACGAAAGGGTTTAATGATGCTTTATACAGCGCATAACTACGACTTGAATATTCCCTCAAATCGCTACCATCAGACTTTATACCCTCAAAATATAGCTGCTCCTTGTTCAGTTGAACCGCTTGGCTTCGTGTCTGATCAATAGCCGTAACCGTTGCGCCCTCCATATCGAGGGATTTAAAAGCATTGTATAAATCGGTTAAGCCCATTGTATCAAAGATAATACAAAAAGTTAGTGAGTTAAAAGTTATTTTTGGATATGACAAAATTAGCATTGATAAATTATATCGTTCAATTTCTGTTCATCAGAATTTTTAAGAACGTAGAAAATGGAAAGGTAAAAAACTATGGTATTTTATATTTCGTAGTGCCTCTAACTGGATGGTGGAATAACTATATCATCCTTAATAAAGGCGGTAAACTTAAATTTTGGCATTGGATATGATTAATACCATGCAACAACTAACCTCCGACTTTGCTGAGGATATAAACACCCAACTTGAAATAAAGCTAAATAACTGTCTGGAAAAGAACGGATTTGATTTTATAGACTACAACAGGGTATTACTTAAAACATATCCCCACTTCGATCTGATGAATGAGCTTTGGCTTGATGGTGTGCTAATCCTAAAGTGGTCTAAGTTTAGTTTCAAACAGCATGCAGATAAATTGATTGGCAGTTTTGAATATTTGGAGGTATGACCAAGTTCACTTTTACTAATCCGAAATCAATAGGCAAAAACGAAAAAGCGATGGCTATATTTTGTTTATGCACATCATATCAAACTCTTTCAAAAGGTTATATTTTATATGAATTTGGCGAATATATAGCAGCGGTATTGTCTGCAGAAGTTAAATCAATCGAACACGTTAAACCAACTGATTTATGACCTACTTATGTAAGATTATAGCCATTAATAGGCTTAAAAACAGAATGTGGCTATATGGTCAATTGTCCGCTTATTGTGGCGGTAAATATCAAATTACCAAAGATGAATTTTATCTAAAAAATGGCGGTATTTATAAACGTGCGCAAGATAGGGTTTTTAATATTTATTTGAAAATGAAAAATAATTTATGAACATAGATGAAATGGATATTAGGTTAAATTGTAAATTGGTTTGCCTACAAAACAATATGGAAATGCAAATAGATACATTAGCTGAAAGTTCTTTTAATTTAGGCTATCATAAATCCATACAATACCACTCAGATAGAGTTGGTTTTATTACTAGATATTTTTATTGGGTTATGAAACAATTCCCAATCGGACAATATATTTTAGTTAACCCTAAGTTTTATTATGATTGTGGTTGTTCAGATATAAAGTTATTTACTTTGATAGCTTCTAATTCAATTACTGTTGGTCAGTTTCTAGTTTGTCTTTAAAAAATAAATCCCGCTATTTCTAACGGGATCTAAAATCTATTTGTCTTTTGGCTTTACAACCTTGTCGTATTCCTCAGTTAGTTTTTTATCATCTGCCAAGTGTTTGAACGTTTTAAGGAATTTCTCCTTGCTCAACTTCTTAACAAATGGAATGTTCCAACTGACTACCAATGGTTTATCAAAAGCCATTATTAAGCTACTGTTAAAGCTAAACCTTCATAACCTGGTACGCCATTTGCAGAAAGTACAGACGGAGCAGCTAATTTAACTACAAATGGGCCAGAAACGTTATAATCTGGATCTGTTGCATCCAAAGTAATTGTAAACGCTTTCAAGTTGGCATCCAAAGCAACTGAAGTAATCGTAATGTTTGCACCATTTTCGGTTACCAACCAATTTGCAGCGGTCACAAGTGAAGCTGAATAGGTATCGTACAAATCAATTCCTGCACATCCTGTAATCGCTTTTACCTTGATCACATTTGTAGCACGTGTTGCAGCTAATGTAATGTTGATATTTAGGAATCCTGAAATGTTCAGTACATCAGCTAAATCCAATTGGATAAAACCTAGACCAGCATTAACGTAAACAGGTTTATAGCTGATTCTCCAAGCAAAGCCCGTAACGTTCGACCCGTCATTGTGCTTGAACGGCATTGCATAAAAGTAATCCAATGGAATTCCTTTTAACGACGTACCTACTTTAGTACCATAAACAACTCCAGAAGCATCAACTCCAATAAACTTATAGTTTAGTCCATTGAATTTTTGCAAAGTGTTGTTAACACAGTTACCGCCACGGGTAAACGCATAGGTCAAGTTGTAGTTACCATCACGAACCGGAACAGCAGCGCCATAACCGAATGTTTGCAACGTTACATCTTCTGAATTGTCTGTAACACCTACCGCTTCAGGTAATGGATAGATACGTAATAAGGGATTGTCATTAGCAGCAGCAGCTACCAAAGCAGCCAAAGCTGATTGAGGTGTTAAAAGATTGGTTGCAGTCAACTCAAAAGAACCTGGTACAAGAAAACCTGTAACGGTGTTTTTAAGTGTTAAAGCGCAATCTGGAATACCTGTATTGCCACCCATTGCAATACATACTATTTGATTGATCATAATTTCTTTAATTATGCTGAATTAACAGCGATTTAAATAATATTTTAATTTAAGGTTATCAATATCTAATCCATCTATAAAGTCAGGGAATGTATTTGCCGTACTTCCTGATTGAGCTTCTGTTCCCCAATAATACCGCCTTGTAACATTATGTTTAATGTTATCTACATTGTTAGCTCCCAAAAACATATCTCCAGCTAAAGTAATTTGTCTCATTAATTCATGGTAGATAGGCATTATAATTGGTTTAAAATTAGTCTCCAATCGTTCCTTAGCCTTGTAGGTATTCTTTGTAAAGTTTATAATTGCCAATCTTAAACTTAAATCGGCATATTCACCAACATAACCAACGGGTTCTTTAACATCTACAAAAAGAAATACCAAAGGATACTTCATGTATTTTCCTGTTGATGTTTTACCTAATTGTATCAAACTTTCCTGCAATTCAAGTATTGTTCCAAATTTGAAATAAACTCCCGTAATTGACGGCTGTACTATTTGAAGTTTTGGTGTAACAATAGTACTTACCTTAGCAACCAAAGTTTCCAGATCATCCTCTATATATCTATAACTTTTTGGCATAACTAAAAACCTAAAGTATTTTTATGATAGTAGATTTCAGGAACGTCACACTCAAAGAACCAATTATTCCAACGCCTCCAATACTTTCTAACAAAATTAGGATAGGTTGTTGTTGAAAGGTCAAACAGTCTAACCATTCCTACCATTTCATTCCATATCTTAACCTGTTTGTCAATAGAATTGGTTACGTTTGCATTTTCCGCCTTTGGTTTAACTTCAGAAATACCCGTACTTTGGGTTGTTTCATCTATTTTCCATTGGTAGTAAACGTAATCAGCAATCATTTCCTTTAGATCTGTTTCATCAACGATGGCAACCCATTTAGCTTTGTCAGGATCAATATCAGGCAATGCTAAACCATTGATCATCTCATTATAGAAAATAACCCCAAATAGTTCTATCAGAAATTTCTTCTCATACTTATCAATAAAGTATTGCAAGTTGCCACCATTTTCATGGTAATTGGCAGATTGCGGAATATCGATATCTCCGACGAAAATACTTGGGGTTATGATTGACATTGAATTTTATTTTCTGTAAAGTAAATAATATCGATGAACGCTGACTGATGTTCCTGTCTTGGTGGTAAGTATTCGCCACCTTAAAGCAGGATTTAAAGCCAATGAAACAACATTTGTTGCAGTTGCATCAGTTAAGGTATAAGTATTATAGGTGAACCATTGATCTTCACCTGTTAACGATGTTACCTTATACTGAAGTGCAATTGTTCCGGCAATTGTTCCAGATGTTTTCTTGATATCGTACTTAAATGTAACAGCAGATCTACTTCCGCTAATAGTTACTTTTGCACTATCAACAACGGCATCAGTCAACGTTACCTGCTTAACAAGTCCCGAATAATCCTGAGCTTTTGCAAAGGTTGCCATCCCGACAACTAATGCTAACAATAAAATGAGTTTTCTCATTATTTCTTTACCTCCTTGGCAATGCCTGCTTTAATTAAAGCTAATGCTTTTACTTTGTGTGGCGTAATTTCTTTACCAACTTTGTAATGCTTGGTAGCTTTAATAATTTCAACTTTAAGCCTATCATTGTACTTAACTTTAGTACCTTTTTCAGCGTTTTCTAACAGCATTGCTTTACTTGAGAAAGTTGTTGCCTCTTTGTTTTCTTCTTTTGCCATGATTTTTATTTGTTAAACAATTAATTAAATTACAGGGATTTCAATATCTGTAAGAACAGAAGAAATTTGATCGTAAACGATTGATCCAGCATCAGATGCTTTGATGTAAGTCCCCATAAATGCTTCTAATTTTTTAGAAACAAGATTTTTCGAGAAATCATCGTTTTCATATCCCTCAAAGTACTCAACATCTTCAGCCATAACCAAGTTGAATTTTTTCAAATCTCCAACCAAGATATCATCAGCATCCATTTTGTTAGTGAATTTAACTTCAACTTCTCCAACGTTCTTTCCGTTTGGAGATACAAAAGGAGGAATTAAATAACGTCCTTCATTATCTTTAACTCCAGACATTTTTGCCATCCAAACAGTATTTAAAACGGCTGTAATTTTACCTTTAAAGTTAGCTAAACGGATTTGAGTAGCCATAGCCATAATAACATCATAGATGTTGGCAAAAGCGTAATATTCGGCCAAACCAGAAGGGACAATAAATGCAGAAGCTTTTGCGATAAGTCCGTCAAATTCAGTTGGGGTTGTAGTTTCGTTACCCTCCAAAATTTTATCGTCAATTTTTTGCTCAACCAATTCATTTGCATGTTCTGCAAAATCGGTAACTACTGAAGGAGCGTGATTAATTAACCTACGAGTTTGTTTCCATCTAACCGCAACCTCTTTGGTTGTTTCTTTAGCTGTAACCCATTCGGCATCGGCTAATGGTTTTAAAGCACCCTCTGCGATAAATTCTGCATCTCCTTCTTCATTCACGCGGTCAGAATACCAAATGTTTTCTGTTCCTGGCTGATTTTTTATGGTAATCAAATCCATAAAAATAGTATCAGGCTTAGGTACGTGACCAATTTCAGGATCAATGTAGTTGCCAAATAAAGGACTAAATCCACCAGCTACGTTAGGGATAACGTTTGCGGTAGTCATCAATGCAGCTGCTTTGATTTGGGTTGTTTCGCTGAAGTTCGGTGCTTTATAAGCATCTTCTTCAATACGTTTTTTCAACATTACAACAACAGATCCTTTTTCTGCATCTTTTGTTTTTTCACCAGCTTCTTTTAACTTCCCGATTTGCTCAGACATATCAGCAACAGAATCATTAGCTTTTTTAATTTCAGCAGACATTTCTGTTTTGACAGCGTTTACCGCTTCATCGATTTTCTTCTGGTTTACTTCTTCTTCATGTTCAGCTTTTGCCGTCATGTAAGAGTCCACTTCTTCTTCAGAAAGAGCGGATAATTGTTTTTGTGTTTTGTACTTAAACATTTTTTAATTTTTAAGTGTGAAAAATAATTCTTTTTTTCTCTTGAGTGGATACTTCCGGCTCTTCCTTTACAGGTGGCTCATCACCGGCCTGCTCGTTTTTTTCTGAGGTGCTATAAACACCTGTGTTTGGGTTTGCGCCAAAAAGGACACAACTATTTTCTAAAATTTGACTTTCGATAACAGCAAAGAAATAACCGTAAACATCTACTTTATCTTTGTTTATTACGATTGGATAATATTTATCCCAATTCTTTTTATACTCTTCATCTCCCTCAATTGCACTATCTAAACAAAGGACAATTTGTACGTACCTAAGTCCGATTGAGTGCTGTTTTATCTGATTATCCTTATAAAGGAGGTAAGTCTTTTTATCATATTCTTTTGGGACTATTGAACGCATCATTAAAGCTTGCGCTTTTTCAACATCAGATTTAATCCCAAAATATGACAGGTCAAAATTCTTTGTGTAAAGTTCTGCATCCTTTCCAACAATATCATCAGTTGAATAATCGTGGTTTTTTAAATGGTAAACAATGCTTTTATCCTGTATTGTTTTTTTCCAGTTATCTTTTACCATAACATCCATGTAGCTATCACACCAACCACTAAGATTTGCAATAGCATTTACCTCGATTTCATCTGGAGCCATTATTTCCCCATCAGCTTTTACAGTCTGCTTTTCGTTTACAGGCAAACAACCCCAATCGAAAATATCGCTCTTAATTGGGAGAGATTTCTTTTGTTGGATCAATGATTTAACATTTGATCTTAAATAAGCAAAAGCAGCGGATTTTTCTGCAAAAGATGGAATTACAACTCTCATTTCTTTATGATTTTTTTATCAACTACTGCTTTTTGTTTTTCTTGCAATAACTTTTTTGACTGCTCTGCAACTTTTTTCGGCTGTTCTTTTTCCTGTTTTTTCATTACAAATCATCTATTTTAATATCATTTTCTTTTGCTAAGATAGCGTTTTCTAGTTTCAAAGCAATAACCTCTTGTTTTTCCTTCTCGAATACCTGATAGCACGCCATATCAGACCACACCATTTCAGTATCATTAATATCCAATACATCCTCAAGAACGTCGGTAAGATTTTTACCTTTAGGCTTTAATGTATATTCAATATGTCGAACTATAGATTTTTCTTGATTTTCGTAGGTTGTGCCTTTTTGATTATAAACTTCAAGGATATCTTTTGGAATACCGAACATAGATCCTATGTTATAATATGCGTTAGAATAAGCATCATCAAGCTTTAAAGCAGAGATATTATCTACAAAACGCTTAATGTCAATCTGCGATCTCATAGCATGGACACTTTTCCCGCCTCTTACCTTTGTTTCAATATCTTCTTTTTCCTGGATTCCCATCGGAACCTTAGTGACATCTGATGGGTCTTGTTTTCCTGATACAACGAACTTCTTTGAAAACTCAAGATTAATATTTATAGCGTCTAAAGCTTCTTCTGAATTGCAGATAATTTTGTATAAAGCGTCAACTCTTGATACACCTTGGTAAAAATTATCTGACATACCATTTGACAAGTCGAATATTGGAGTTATTTCATCAAGCGGTATATATTTAGATTTACCGTTACCAAAGTTGTACTTTACAGTGCTGCTCATTATTTCCTTGAAAGTTGCTTTTGTGAAAATAAAGTCTTTCATTCGGTTTAATAACGTTCCTTCCCAAACAAGATTAGCAGGGTTTAACCATTGTAAGGTATTGCTATCGTTTAGTAATCTACCTCCAGATTTATAAAGATATGCCGTTCCAGTCATTGTCCAAAACATATAATCCCACTTGAACTGTGTCCAATTTTGCTTATAGTTTGGTTTTTTACGTAAAGTTTTTAAATATTCAGATGTTTCTTTTGTATTTATCTTACCAAGGCTGAAAAGATCGCAATTCAAGGCGAATACCTTTAAACATGCTGGACTTGAAAGAATAGTTTCAATTTTTTCTTTTTCGGTAACAAATCTTTTCGACCTGTTCTTAGAACTGAACATTGTATAGAACCAATTGCCAGCATTATCTTTTTCTACAGATACAGGCTCATTAATGCTATTATTGCCGAAGCCAAAATTAAGATTAAAAAACCCCATTCAGTATGTTTACATTTTTTGCTAATATAACAACAATTTTACAATATCAAATATTTTTTATTATGCCTTCGTCCTGAAGATACTGAGCTACATACCTGGCTGGATCTAAAAGGTGGTTATTATCATCTTCTGGCTCTTCAAGAACATTGCCCATTTTGTCTACCTTCCTTGAGTGGTTTTCCTGTTCATATTTAAGATTTGCACTGGATGAGGTAAAATAGACTTTCATTCCGGTAAGCAGATCGGTTGTATCTTTAATTGATCCCGCTCCCTTTCTTGCTGCAACCGCATATTCCCACCCGCTATCACGCAATGCCAATATCTTTAACGGGCGATTATAATCACATATTACCATGCTGTTGGTTGATATGTTCATCCTACGGAACATAAACGATACTATACCATCATCGTCGCCTTCAATCTGCGCCCTTTCGGTAAGTGTCATTTTTTCCTTGATCACATTTTCGCATGTATAATTTTTTTCATGGAAATATAATGCACCATCATAATATTTAGCACCCAAAACTCCCCACGGATCAACAGCACCCCAATCGACACCATGTATTTCGGTAGCGTTAAGGTTATGGTAAACATCATCGGGAATCTCTTCAAAATGGAATATCCTGTGTGGACGTTCAGCTTTTTCTCCCTTACCAAAAACACTCCAGTTAAATTCAGATGCAGAACGTTTAAATTCATTATCCTTACACCGTTGTAATTCTTTTAATTGTTTTTCTGAAAATTCAAGATTGTTTTCGGCAATGTTATATTGTTTAGCTTCTTCCGTTGTCAAAACCTTACTTTCAACAATTGCACACCTTGAAACTGGTTGATAGGATAAAATCTTTGCCCTTTGTTCCGGCGGACAAAAAGGGTTGTCCCTAAAAGTAGACTTTATAACGATTGCTCTTTTGTCTTTTTTAAGGTCATCGATCCAATGACTTTCCTTTGGATTCCAATCAATAACAATAAAATCCCTGGTACGTTGGTCGATCTGGTCAAAAACTTCTTTTGATATTTTGTAAGGTTCGTTTAGCCATGCTGCATCCTGACCCAAGCCCATCACCTTATTGACCTCATCAGTACCCATCATTTCCCATGTAGATGAGGTATTATAGTCGAACCTGCTTTCTGTAATGTTAAAGTTTTGTTTAACCTTAAACCTAAAGGTCATTTTAAGATGCCTTAGTGCATCGTTTAGAACAGTAGCTTTGCAATCTGTCTTGGTGTCACGCCAAACAGTTAACCGCTTATTTTCGTTTTCTCTTGCGTAATTATCAAAACAATCAATAAGACTAACTGTCTTTGAACTTCTGGAGCTTCCTTCGTTTATAATGTATCTAATTGCACGTTGTGGCGAACCTTCATCATCTAATTCTAGTTCTCCATGTTCATCACGTAGAAAGTCGCAATGTATAGCGTTCCAATTGGCTTCAAATACGACCGTTGATTTTAAACTTGGCATTAGTCATCTGATAATGATCTTACTATTTCGATTTTAACGGTTTCATCAGCATTTGTTCGCTGTTTATTGTCCTTATCGAAAATGCCCAAATGCCTACCCAATGCATTCAATGCTGTTGGTTTGTCATGTAGCTTAAATTCGACTGAGGTTTTAGATCCTCCTTCAAATTCTGTTACTGTTTTTTTGATTGTGGAGATCGCCGCCGCTTCATCACGTGGTATTTCATGAAGGTTAAATTCTAGGTTATCATCCATATAATCCTGAATGTTTGAAAAGCCTAACTTTGCATATTCAGCAACTATTTTATCTTGGGTAATCATCGATCTATTGACCATTTCAGCCTTTAACTCACCTATAAAGTCTTTTATTTCCTGTTCCTGAAGAAGATTGTAGCCAATCTGACCAGCTGTATTTTCTGAAAAACCTGCGTAAAGTGCTGATTTAGTGGCGTTTCCACATTCAAAATACTTATAGCAAAATTTTTGTCTTTGTAGGGTGATCATAGAAATATTTTAAACCCGTTTAAACCCAAATCTACGAATTATTTTTTAAAAACCTAATAATGTACCTTCTTGTATTTTTCATCTTCAAGGAATGATTTAATTGTAAACCTTGCATGTTCCATTGAATGTTGTCTTTCGCCTATGTTAATCCAAATACCTATCCAACTTTTATATTGTGGAGCGAAAAAAGTAACTCCATAATTTTTGATTTCAACTATCCTGGTCTTTACTGTTTTCATATTCCTTTTGGTTTAGCTCATCCTGTTCTTTAGATATTCCCAACTGTTCAAGGATGAAAGAACGGTCGAGGTATGGATCGGCTGTTGGGATGTAGTTGTAAGCAGTCATAAAATTAGTTGCAACAAATATTGATGCTCCAGACTTAAACATTATAGATGTATGATGCTCGTTAATTGTATCAACATGTTTAACGAAACAAAATTTACGCATAAATCCATCATTTGAAATCAATGGACTATTAAACTCTACCCTAACCATTGCTAGAAGGTGTTGGTAAAGTAGACCAGTGAGTAATAACGCCATCAGAAGTATTTTGCCATCCGTCAACACAAAGAGTATCAGTTTTAAAAACATCAACCTTTCCCCAATTACTTTTAAAGTACACTAATACACTTTGGTTTATTGTAGGTAGTTCATCCTCCACACTAATCCACTTCGGCTCGTTTAGTTCCTGGCATTTTTGGAAGCCGGATATGAAGCATTCACGATAAATAAATCCCTTATCTCCTTTTTGTGGATAGGCTTCATCTGCCAACTTTTCTATGTTTATCATATTTATTCTGATTTTAAATTGATTTCAATAAAAGGGTAAGCTTGTCAATAGCTAAATTTTTAACACTTGAATAATTTCCAACTTTTTCATTTGATTCAAGTGCTTTACAAACAGAGTTTATCAATTCTGCTTTTTGCTCTGGTGTATATGTATTTTCCATATCTATCAAGTTTTAAATTGTAGTTCTGTTAAGGTCAAAGAGAAGTAAAGGTTTTGGAGTTGGTGGAGGTATTGAATTTCTATATCTTGCCATTCCCATTCAAACTTACCGATCCAAGATGAGTAGTTTATGTTTATATCACCTTTTGTAAACCACCAATGATTAACATCGTCAGTTCCACTTTCAAACCCACACTTCAAAAGTATTCCCTCTGAAAGTAGGATGCCATTACAACTAATGATGTCACACATTTTTATATTTAAATCTTTGTCTGAAAATTTAATAGGAAATTCATTTCCGCCATCGTAATCATTAAAGTACTTGCTTTCTATACATTCGACTTTAACGATTTTGTTTTCATCGTCTAGTATATAATTCCCAATCCTTAATTCTTCTGCTTTAATCATACCCAAACTTACAATTTTATGCATTAGCTTAATGTAACAATGATGATAGGTTAAACCGTTTCAAAATAGAATACGATTGGCTTAACTGTTTCTTGAATTAGTCCATACCTTTTTGCTATCCTGTAATTTGATGATCGTAAATTCAATCGTTTAACTTGTTCAAATATTTCAGATCTATATAACTCCAAATGATGTGCGCTTTTATGTTTGTTGCAGTAACGGCAAGTGGGCATTAGGTTATCAAAATGGTTTACATCAATTTCGGTTAGATGATTTAGGAAAGCGGGTATTTGAAATTTATTTTTAACGTAATGTAAAAAGTATGATTGAGGTATAACATGATCAACTTGCATTTCCCTAATTTTTATTTCACACCCGCAATAAGCACAATGTCCATCGAGTTTGTCGTAAACTGCTTTTCGTATTTCAACCTTGTTCATCACCTATTTTTTAAATTGTTTATTGCTTGTTTCAATCGAGATAAATTCAAACTTGCAGTATTCTTCGCCAATATTAACTTTTACTTTCTTAATTTCGGCTTCCCAAATATTAAAGTCGTTAAACCAATATTTCTTCTGAAGAATATCCTGGAATGGTTTGATCAGGTTATCATAATCGGATTGCATATTAGATACGCCAAACTCATAGATAACTTTTAACTTTCCTATAGGAACCTCTATTTTTGGTAGAAGTAAAAGCATGTGTTTTTCATATGCTTTATATTCAGGAGTCTTGAAGCGTTTGCCCTGCCAACATTGATTGACAGTTAATCCTTTCAATTTAATTGTTACTGGATTAGTTCTGGTCTGAAATTGTAATTCAATAGTTTCGTGCATCAAACCAAATGGCGGTTCAATTCTTTCCTTTTGCATGTTTCTGTTTTTTAAGTGCTTTTTTCCATTGGCAAATTGATGTAGTGCCAACTTTTAACTCTTTTGATGCTTTTCTAAATCCAATGGTGTCCGCTAATAATATAGCTCTTTGTTTAAATTCATCAGTATATTTAGAATAACCTAATACTGCTTTCCAAATTTCTTCCATAAATAAAAATCCCCAGCATTTCGAGGTGGTCGTCTCTACTCTGCCGAGGATTGTTTAAAGTTTCTTTACACAGCGACCACTCTGTTGTTCAAATATAATAAATTCTTTGAACTTGTTCAACTTTTT
>Ga0247817_10000178_pt1 | contig 41298 bp, 34 predicted proteins | sample UWRJL212509R1_FD_178010 | JGI IMG/M metagenome (GOLD analysis project Ga0247817, IMG submission 178010) | Plant litter microbial communities from Arlington Agricultural Research Station in Wisconsin, United States - UWRJ-L212-509R-1 | ecosystem: Environmental > Terrestrial > Plant litter >... | reverse complement strand
GCTATTATTTTGGAAGCTATAAAAGGCATTAAATACGATAACCTTTTACAAGACGGAACAGGAATTGGAATGGGACTTGCAACGGCGGTAAATCGTCTTAAAGACAGTAAAGCAAAAAGCCGGGTGATCATTTTACTTACTGATGGTGTAAACAACGCCGGATTTATAGAACCTGAAACAGCAGCAGATATCGCAAAACAATACGGTATAAAAGTATATACGATTGGATTGGGAAGTAACGGAATGGCATCATCTCCTTATGCTTATGGACCAAATGGTGATTTTCTGTTTAAAATGCAAAAAGTGGAGATCGACGAAAAACTAATGAAAAGTATTGCTCAAAAAACAGACGGAACTTATTTTAGAGCTACCAGCAATGACAAACTTGCACAAATTTATAATTCGATTAATAAATTAGAAACAACGGAAATAGAAGAATTAAAATTCTATGATTACGATGAAAAATACAGAGGATTTGTTTTACTTGCGGCCTTTTTATTATTGTTAGAAGTTGGTTTACGAAACACAATTTACAGAAGCTTTATTTAAATATTTTAGTCTGAGTGTCAGCAATTAAATGGGACCGGAAACTGAAAATTAGAATTGAAAAATGGAATTAGACGAAAAAAAATATTTATATCTTTTATTCTTACTCCCAATTGTGGTGTGTATTTACTTTTTTAATTTGTATTGGAAAAGAAAAAAACAGCGCGAATTTGGTGATTTGGAAATGGTAAAAAAACTGAGCCCTGAGCATTCTGTTTTTAAACCAATCTTAAAATTAACGGTAATACTTTTAGCTCTTGCCTGTTTAATCATTGGTTTAGTAAATCCGAAGATTGGAACTAAAATGGAAACGGTAAAACGTGAAGGTATAGACATTGTTTTTGCTGTTGACGTTTCTAAAAGTATGCTTGCCGAAGACGTCGCACCAAGCCGTTTAGAAAAAAGTAAACAAGTGGTTTCTCAAATCATAAACCAATTAGGAAGTGACAGAATTGGAATCGTAGCTTACGCAGGAAGTGCTTTCCCTGTCTTGCCGATTACAACAGATTACAGTGTAGCCAAAATGTTTCTGCAAAGTATGTCTCCGGATATGGTTTCTTCTCAGGGAACTTCGCTTGACGAGGCAATCAAATTATCATCGACTTACTTTGATGAAAAGAGCAAAACTAGCAAATTACTAATTCTGATTTCTGATGGTGAAGATCATTCAGAAGGTGCTTCAGTAGCAGCTGAAGAAGCCAACAAAATTGGAATGAAAATTATCACGATTGGTGTTGGAACAGAAAAAGGAGGAACGATTCCGCTGAAAAAAAATGGTGTTGTACAAAGCTACCAAAGAGATAATAATAACGAAGTTGTAATCACCAAACTAAATCAGGAAGGATTAAAATCTATTGCTAAAGCTACAAAAGGAGGTTACATCTACGGAGCCAATACAAAGGAAGTTTTAGAATATGTAAAAAATGCTTTAAACAACATTCAGAAAACAGAATTTGAAGCTACACAAATGGCAGACTTTCAATCTCAATTTCAATGGTTCATAGGCTTTGCCTTTTTATTATTGTTTTTAGACATTTTCCTTTTAGAAAGAAAAACAAACTGGATAAAAGAGTTGAATTTATTTAACGAAAAGAAATAGTTCTCCAATAAACCCGGAGCAAAAAATAAAAAAAACAGAATGAAAAATTTACTTCTTTATATCTTACTAACGGTTTCCTTAGCTATCTCTGCTCAGGAAAAAGACAAAACATTGCCTGAAGGTAATGAAGAATATAAGCAGAATAAATTTGTTGATGCAGAGGCAAATTACAGAATATCAGAATCTAAATTTCCAAAACGCGGCGTTGCTTCGTATAATTTAGGAAATACGATTTACAAACAAAATCAGGCTTCAGAAGCTAAATTAGCTTATGCAAAAGCGATAAAAAATGCCAAAACGAAAACGGATAAACACAAAGCTTTTCATAATCTTGGAAATGTTTTCATGAAAGAGAAAGATTATACGCAGGCAGTAGAAGCGTATAAAAATGCTTTGCGTAATGATCCTACTGACGATGAAACGCGTTATAATTATGCTTACGCCAAACAAAAATTAAAAGAGAATCCTCCGAAAAACGATAAAAAAGACAATAAGGACAAGGATAAAAAGAACGACAAAAAAGACGATCAGAAAAAAGACGGCGACAATAAAGACAAAGATAAAAAGGACGGAAAAGACGATCAGAAAAAAGACGACAAAGGAGACAAAGACAAGGATAAAAAAGACGGTAAAAACGATCCTAAAAAAGATGACAAATCAGATAATAAAGGAGAGCCAAAACCTATGCCGGGCGGAATTTCAAAAGAACGTGTTCAGAATTTGTTAGATGCCGTAAACAACGAAGAAAAGAAAATTCAGGATAAAGTAAATGCCGACAAAGTAAAAGGCAATCCTAGAAAAACAGAAAAAGACTGGTAATTATTTGTTGAACTCAATGATTGAAAAATTTAATGATTACAATATTTAATGATTAAATACGATTTAACAAATAAACAATTCCACGATTCAACAATAAAAAAGAAACGATTAAACAAATAAACAATTTAACGGTTTACCAACAAAAAACGATTTAACAATCCAAATGAAAAGATATTTAATTCTCTTATTATTCACCTTTCAAGGGCTTATGGCACAGGTTCAGTTTGAGGCCAAAGTAAGCAAAAATACGCTTGGACTTAACGAAAGACTTCGTATTGATTTTACGATGAATGTTGATGGGGATAATTTTGATCAGCCTGCTTTTGAAGGATTTAGAGTTGTTGCAGGACCAAGTCAGCAAGTAAGTCAGTCGTGGATAAACGGTCGAAGCTCTTTTCAAAAAATATACTCTTATATTTTACAACCGGCACAAAAAGGAAACTTAACCATAAAACAAGCAGCAATTGAATATAATGGTCAGGTTTACAAAACTTCGCCTATAAAAATTGTAGTTACAAATGCTGTTGCTCAGGAAAGAGATCCTAATGACAGACCACAGGGAACTGGCAGTGAAACATTGAATTTAGTTGCTGAAATCTCCAAAACAACTCCATATCTAAACGAACCTATTACGGTCGTTTACAAATTATACTTTAACAATATTGGTGTTACCGGTTTTAAGGAACTGGCAAAACCAAAATATAATGATTTCTGGAATCAAAATATTGATATCAAACAACTAGCCGTTGAAGAAGGAACATATCAGGGACAAAGATGCTATTTTGTAGTATTGAAGAAAACTATTTTGTATCCTCAAAAAGCAGGTCAGCTTACTATCGAACCACTTTCGCTGGATATTAGTGTACAATTGCCAACCAATCGTCGTGATATGTTTGGACAAATGATTCTGGCTGATGACAATAAAGTTGTATCTGCGGGAGCAAAAACTATTACAGTACGTCCACTTCCTGAATCAAACAAGCCGGAAGGTTTTAGCGGTGCTGTTGGAAAATTAAACTTTACCGTTACACCATCAAAAACAACGTTGAAAAATGGTGAAAGTCTGGAATTAACCGTTAGTGCATCAGGATCAGGTAATATGAAATTGTTTACCTTACCAAAACCCGTTGTTCCTAATGCTTTAGAGATGTATGATCCTGTTCATGATGAAAAAGTAACTACTTCTTTATCTGGAATGTCTGGAAAAATCACAGATAAATACTCGATTATTCCGCAATACAAAGGAAAATATGCTATTAAGCCAATGCAATTTTCTTATTTTGATCTAAGTTCCAATTCTTATAAAACTATAACTTCTCCGGAAATTATGATCGATGTTTTAGACGGTCCAACGCAGGCAGAACCAGCCACCGCTTCTACCGCTGCTAAAAATGTTATAACTAAAACAGACCAATTTAAATACATAAAATCAAAAACAACTTTAGTTGCTATAGCCAAAAATGATTTTTATGATTCACCCTTATACATGGGGTTATTGTTTCTGCCTTTCGCTATTCTGCCAATCATAATTTTAGCTAAAAAACGAAAAGAAGCTATTGATGGTGATGTGACCGGAAACCGAATTAGAATGAATAATAAATTGGCCAAGAAATATCTATCTGAAGCTAAAAAACAACTTAATAACAAAGAACCATTTTATATTGCCCTTGAAAAAGCAATGCACAATTTCCTGAAAGCGAAACTGCATATTGAAACTTCAGAAATGAGCAAGGACAACATTCGTGAATTGTTATTATCCCGAAAAGCCAATGCTGAAACGGTACAAAGTTTTATTATCTTGACAGAAAACTGCGAATATGCGCGTTATGCTCCGGCATCGAGTGCTTCTATTCAGCAGGATTATGATAAAGCAGTTTTGATTATTTCGGAATTAGAAAAGCAGATTGTTTAGTTTAAAATCAAACCTAACAGTTTTAAAAAAATAAAATGAAAAATATATTATATCTCTTTCTATTAATCTCTCAGGTTTTCTTTGCTCAAACGAGCTTTGAAAAAGGGAATGCTTTGTACCAAAAAGGACAATATAAGCAGGCAGCAGAAGAATATGAAAACATTATTAAAGAGGATAAACAGCATTCTGCTGAATTGTATTTTAATCTTGCCAATTGTTACTACAAGCTAAATCAGGTAGCGCCTTCAATATACAATTATGAAAAAGCATTGGTGCTAAAACCAAATGACGCTGAAACATTAAACAATTTGAAGTTTGCTAAAAAACTAACTATTGATGAAATAAAAGAAGTTCCTAAAGTTGGATTTGAAAAACTCATTCAGAACTTTACTTCTATTTTTGACTATAATATGTGGGCAAAAATTGCTGTAGCAATTGCGTTTCTATTTTTACTGAGTTTTATCGGATATTATTTTTCAGAGCTTACGCTGACAAAAAGAATTTATTTCATAGGTATGTTTATTCTTTTAGTCGCTTTAGTAATAAGTGTTACTGCCGGAATATCTGAGAAAAGTAATTACGACAATGATCGTCCTGCAATTGTTTTTGCCGAAATGAGCGAAGTTAGAAGTGAACCACAAAAGGGAGGATCAGCCATTTTCTTATTACACGAAGGCGCAAAAGTTTATGTAATTGAAACTTTAGGAACCTGGAAAAAAATTGAATTAACAGATGGAACTGAAGGCTGGATTGACAGCACAACGATAAGAGAAGTAAAGCAGTAATTTAACGCTACTAAATAATAAATCCCAATTTCAATCTATATGATTTGAAATTGGGATTTTGTTTTAAATACTATTCTGCTTATTCAACAGCATCTACTAATCGTATAAACTCAGCTCTGTATCCTTCATCATCATTAGCCAATCCTGCTTTTGCTAGTTTTTTAATTTCGGTACTTGAAGTGTTAGAAATATATTTTGATTCTCTTAATTTCAATCCAAACCACGCTACGGAAGCGGCAAATTTAAAATCAGGAGAACTTCTTTCCAGCGTTACGTTTTTATTCGCAATAGTGTGTATCATTTCTATACTTGTATCACCATCCGGTTTTTTATATCTAAACTTTACCGTTGCCAGCTCATCACTGTAATTAGCATTATTGTTTTTTACTTTTGTATACTTTAGATCCGAAGGAACATAATTGCTTTCGACACCTGTTGGAATAATTTCATACAAAGCTGTAACAGTATGCCCGCTTCCTAATTCTCCTGCATCAACAGCATCATTTTTAAAATCTTCTGCTTTCAGCTTTCTATTTTCATAACCAATCAGTCTGTAGGCCTGAACATGTTTCGGATTAAATTCAATTTGAATTTTTACATCTTTTGCAATAGCAAACATAGAACCTTTAAACTCTTTTCCTAAAAAACGTTTGGCTTCCTGAATGTTGTCAATATAGGCGTAGTTTCCGTTTCCTTTATCGGCCAGAACCTCCATTTTACTATCCTTGTAATTTCCCATTCCAAATCCTAAAACGGTTAAGAACACGCCCGATTTTCTTTTGTCTTCGATTAATTTTTCCATATCAGAATCTGAAGAAGCTCCCACATTAAAATCACCATCTGTAGCTATCACAACTCTGTTATTTCCTTCTTTGATAAAATTTTGCTGCGCTAATTGATATGCCAGCTCAATTCCTTCTCCACCTGCAGTACTTCCGCCAGCATTTAATCTATCAAAGGCATTAATAATATCGTCTTTTTTATCTCCTGAAGTTGGATCTAATACAACACCGGCTGAGCCTGCGTATACTACAATCGAAACTTTATCCTGAGGGCGCAATTCTTTCACTAAAATTCTCATTGATTCTTTTAGTAGCGGAAGCTTATTCGAATCACTCATCGATCCTGAAACATCAATCAAAAAAACAAGATTACTCGCGGGTAAATTATTCATGGTGATATCTTTTCCCTGCAACCCTATTTTTAGCAATTGCGAGTTTTTATTCCACGGCGAATCGCTTAATTCGGTATTTATGGAGAACGGATTTTGTCCGTCCGGCTGTGGATAATTGTATTTAAAGAAATTCATCATTTCTTCAACGCGAACAGCGTCTTTGGGAACTTTCTGACCTTCGTTTATAAAACGTCTGATATTGGTATAAGAAGCATTGTCAACATCTATAGAAAAAGTAGAAAGTGGTTCTTTGCTTGGAGATTCAAAAGGGTTTTCTTCGAGAGCAGTATAACTTTCACTATTCTCTTCAGGCATATACGCCTCATCCGGCTGTTCCGGACTTGATACTATAATATCGCTTGATTCTTCGTAAAGCTCTGGATTGGATCTTTTATTACAGCTAATAGTAATAAGTAAAAGGAATGCTATTGCACAAAATGCTTTAGTTTTCATTAGTTTGAAGGTTTTAAATTAGAAATTGATTTAATTCAAATAATGGCTAGCATTCCGGATGTACTAGTGAGAATTATTTGCGATTTCGCTCAATCCAAATTTAATGCCAAGATTCTTACCAAAATATAGCTAAAGAAAAAACAAACCTTCAATACTTTAGAAAGTATAGGTTTTTAAAGGCGTCACACAATAATCTAATTTCACATCAGATTCAAAAACATCATCTATTTGGTTAACGGCTTCAAAAAAAGAAAGTCCAATTTTGATGGTTTCCGGTTTGCAGCCAGCTAGAAATTTATCATAAAATCCTTTTCCATAACCAATACGGTTTCCAAAAACATCAAACGCTAAAAGCGGTACAAAAACCACATCGATAACCTCTACCGGAACAGGTAAACCATTTACGGGTTCTGGAATATTATACTCGTTTTTCCTGATTTTAGTATTATCTGTCAATAAAAAATGAGTCATTTCACGCGATTCAAAATCACTTTTGGAGATCACAATTTCTTTATCTCTCCCCGAAAGCAAGTGCAATACATATTCCGTATTAACTTCCTTTTGCTCTTCTATCGGAAGAAAAACATGGAAATAGGTTTTATCCCAAATCGATAACGAAATGAGATTATTGGCAATAATCAGGCTCTTTTCGTTGATCTCTTCTGTAGAAAATTCCTTCCGAAGATTTTTATACTGCGCTCGTAATTCTTTTTTATTCGTTGGCATTTTCGGGAGTATTTTTAGAAATATGATAAATGGCATCACCTTCATACACAATTGGCGAATGGTTGGCATTGATAACAAAACCATCGTGTGGCGCTTTTACTTTTTGCTCAAACTTCCCAAACGGATCTGTTATGATGGCTAAAATAGTTCCTTTGGTTACAAAACGGCTAACCATATTAAAATCGTGCAATAAACCAGAACATTTAGCCCGAAGCCATACTGAATTTTTTATGTAAATAGAAGGTTCTTCTGCTTCTTCGACCACTTGATCAGGATCAAGCATATTCAAATAATGAAGCAAACGCTTCGTTCCTTTTACCGCTTCGTTTGCAATATCATTGTTTATGTCTAATGATTTTCCACCTTCAAAAAGTAACATTTTTACATTGGCTTTTTCTGAAGTATTTCTAAAAGAACCTGTAATATGTTTAGAATATAAAGTAAACGGAGCATTAAAAACATCAGCTAAACGCTTCAATTCCGGATTATTTTCTGTAATTCTAATCTGCGGAGCATTAAAACGACTTGCTCCACCGGCATGAAAATCGACTGCGTAATCTAAAATTGGTAAAATTTCGGCAACAATATGAAAAGCAAAACGGCTTGCTAAAGAACCTTTTTTGCTCCCTGGAAAAACTCGATTCAGATCGCGTCCGTCAGGAAACTCACGTGCTTTATTTACAAAACCATAAATATTTATAATGGGAATACAAATGATAGTACCTCGTGTTGGACGGTTTATTTTTTTGCTAATAATCTGGCGTACAGCCTCTATTCCGTTTATTTCATCTCCGTGAATTCCTGCTGAAAATAAAACTACAGGACCTTCCAGCTTTGAGCGGCGAACAATTACAGGAATATTAAGCTTTGTAGTTGTATGCAATCGGGCAATTTCAACGTTTATCGTTCTATGTTCTCCTGGCAAAATCGATTCGCCAAAAATAATCATGGGTTTGTTATTTTTCATATAGAATTATAAAATCTAAATATAGAAATTATTCTTTTGATTTCGTAAATTTGAAACTAAATCAATGTTAAGCTTGAATTGAAAATCGGAATGATTTTTGAAAAGTCTTTTCAGGTACCTACAGAAACAAATTCAGAATGCAAAAACCGTCTTTAGAACTACAGATTCAAACCTTGCCAGACAATCCCGGCGTTTATCAATATTACGATAAAGACGATAAAATATTGTATGTTGGAAAAGCAAAGAATTTAAAAAAGCGTGTTTCCTCTTACTTCAATAAAATTCACGATACTGCAAAAACAAATGTACTGGTTCGAAAAATTGTAACCATTAAACATATTGTTGTACCCACAGAAACTGATGCGCTTTTATTAGAAAACAATTTAATCAAAACGCTGCAGCCGCGTTACAATGTCTTACTTCGTGACGATAAAAGTTATCCGTGGATTTGTATCAAACGCGAACCTTTTTCGAGAATATTTTTAACCCGAAGAATGGTAAAAGACGGTTCAGAATATTTTGGCCCTTATACCAATTTCAAAATGGTACACACCATTTTAGATTTAATAAAAGAACTTTACCCTTTACGTACCTGCAACTATGACCTAAGTCAATCTAATATTGATTCAGGAAAATTCAAAGTTTGTTTAGAATATCATATTGGCAATTGTAAAGGTCCTTGCGAAGGTTTAGAATCTTTAGAAGAATATCAAAGACAAGTCAATGCGATTCGCGAAATTCTTAAAGGAAATTTCAAAGAAAGCATGAAAGACTTTAAGCGCTTAATGACGCAATATGCTCAGGATTTACATTTTGAAGAAGCACAAAAAATCAAGGAAAAAATAGAAATTTTAGAAAACTATCAATCCCGATCTACGATTGTTAATTCGAAAATTACAAATATCGATGTGTTTTCGATTGTATCAGACGAAAGTGCTGCTTTTGTAAATTTTTTACAAATCTCTCACGGTTCTATCATTCGCTCTCACACTATGGAAATCAAGAAAAAGCTAGATGAAAGTGATGAAGAATTATTAGAACTTGCCGTTATTGAGCTTCGCGAGCGTTTTCAATTATTATCAAAAGAGGTAATTGTTCCGTTTGAAATTGATCTTGGCGAAAATATTAAAGTAACTGTTCCGCAACTGGGCGATAAAAAACAAATCTTAGATTTATCGATTCGAAATGCCAAGTTTTTTAGAATAGAACAATTAAAACAGTTGCAAATTGTAGACCCTGACCGACACACCAATCGAATCATGGCTCAGATGCAAAAGGATTTACGACTACCAACAGAACCAAGACATATCGAATGTTTCGATAACTCTAATATTCAGGGTACAAATCCCGTTGCAGCCTGCGTAGTTTTTAAAGACGGAAAGCCAAGTAAAAAAGATTATCGTCATTTTAATGTAAAAACAGTTGAAGGTCCTGACGATTTTGCTTCGATGACTGAAATTGTATACCGACGTTACAAAAGATTGCTGGAAGAAAACCAGCCTTTGCCACAATTAATTATTATTGATGGTGGAAAAGGACAATTGTCAGCAGCCTTAAAAAGCATTGATGCATTAGAATTAAGAGGAAAAATTGCGATCATCGGAATTGCAAAACGTCTTGAAGAACTTTTTTATCCCGGTGATTCGATTCCGTTGTATTTGGACAAAAAATCAGAAACGTTAAAAGTGATTCAGCAATTGCGAAATGAAGCACACCGTTTTGGAATCACTTTTCATCGTGACAAACGAAGCAAAGCGGCTCTAAATTCCTCTGTAGAAAGCATCCCGGGAATCGGTGAAAAAACGATGTTAACTCTAATTCAACACTTTAAAAGTGTTAAAAGATTAAAATTAGCGACAGAAAAAGAGATATCTGACGTTATTGGAGTTTCAAAAGCCAAAAAAATTGTCGACTTTTACAAAACAAACTAATTATTTATATGTGCCAACAACAAAGATCCATCTCATCTACCCATTCAAAAGGATTTTCTTTAAAATCCAGAAAAAGAGTTTTATGGACAATGGCTTTTTGGCAAGAAATAACATGTTTATTTAAATTTAGATTGCCCGTTTTTAAAATAGCATTTCTTCTTTTGGTCTTATTTGCACCTTTTCAAAAAGCATTTTCTCAAGACACTAAAAAAGACAGTATTAAAAGACCAAAAATAGGTTTAGTTTTAAGTGGCGGAGGAGCAAAAGGTTTTGCACATATTGGAGTACTGAAAGTTTTAGAAGAAGCCGGAATCAAAATCGATTATATTGGCGGAACAAGTATGGGATCTATCATTGGTGGTCTTTATGCATCAGGATACAACGCCGCTCAAATTGATTCTATTTTCAAAAAAACTGATTTTGATGAACTTATAAACGATTATATTCCGCGTTCCTCCAAAAACTTTTACGGCAAAAAAAATGATGAATTATATGCCATCGTTTTGCCTTTCAGTAATTTCAGAGTTGGAATTCCAGAAGCACTTTCTAAAGGAATGTATAATTATAATTTATTAAGCAGTCTAACCCGAAATGTACGACATGTAAGAGACTTCAATAAACTGCCAACACCTTTTCTGTGTATGGGAACCAATATAGAAACAGGCGAAGAAGTCCTATTAGACAAAGGTAATTTAGTGCAGGCGATGATGGCAAGTGCTGCATTTCCTTCGTTATTTACTCCTGTAGAAATTGACGGGAAACTATTGGTAGATGGTGGAGTAGTAAATAATTATCCTATAAAAGAAGTTCGTAATCTTGGTGCAGATATTATTATTGGAGTCGATGTTCAGGATGATCTACTAACTAGAAAAGGCCTAAAAAATGCGACCAGAATACTCGTTCAGATTACCAATCTACAATCGATTGAGAAAATGAAGCGAAAAGTAAAAAACACCGACATTTATATAAAACCGGATATTCGCGGCTACGGCGTAATTTCATTTGACAAAGGTGAAGAAATAATCAGAAAAGGCGAAGAAGCTACATTTGCTGTTTACGAAAAAATAAAATTATTAGCAGACAGCACTAACTTTTACAAAAAACCAAAATTAAAAGTTAGTACTGACACTTTACACATAAACAAAATAAACAGTGACCGTTTAGACAATTACACGAGAGAATACATTCGTGGAAAACTTCGTTTCAAACCCGGAAGTACTATTACCTATGATGATTTAAAAACAGGAATGAATAATCTTGATGCTACACAAAACTTTAGTGCCATTTCTTATTGCCTTCAGCCTAACGTTAACGGTAAAGATGATGATCTCGACCTCGTTTTACAGGAAAACCCAACGCAAACGTATTTAAAATTAGGACTTCATTACGATGGGCTTTACAAAAGTGGCGTTTTACTGAATCTTACACATAAAAAGACTTTCCTAAAAAATGATGTTACTTCAGTTGACATTATTTTAGGAGATAATTTTAGATATGATTTTAATTATTATGTCGAAAATGGATTTAATATAAGTTTTGGATTTCGTTCAAAACTCAGTAAGTTCAACAGAAATATCACAACCAGTTTTAGTGATCTCTCTCCTATAAATCCAATTGGAAATCTAATCAATGTCGATTTTTTAGATCTAACAAATCAGGCATACTTTCAAACGATCTTCGTGCAAAAGTTTCTTATGGGCGGAGGTGTAGAATATAAACACTTAAAAATAAATTCGCCAACACTTAATAATGAAGACAACTTACTGGAAAAAAGTAACTACTTCAGCCTTTTTGGTTATCTTAAATATGACTCTATGGACGACAAATATTTTCCAAGTTCCGGATTATATTTTTCATCAGAGGTGCAAACCTATTTAGCCTCTTCCGATTATACGAAAAGCTTCAAACCATTTTCGACTGCAAAAGCTGAAGTTGCTTTTGCGAGTACGTTGTTTTCAAAAGCTACAATAAAATTGGAGTCAGAAGCCGGTTTTAATATTGGCAGCGACAGCGTACCCTTTTTTGATTATATTCTGGGAGGTTACGGTTACAACAAAATCAACAACTTCAACTATTTCTATGGATATGATTTCTTAAGTATTGCCGGAAACAGCTATATAAAAACAGGGCTTACTCTTGACTACGAAATCCTTAGAAAAAATCACATTAACTTTTCTGCTAACTATGCGAATCTTGGAGACGACATTTTTTCTACCGTGGACTGGATTTCAATGCCTAAATATTCAGGCTATGCAGTTGGTTATGGGCTGGAAACCATAATAGGTCCAATCGAAATCAAACATTCATGGTCGCCGGAAACATCCAAAAATTACACTTGGTTTAGTGTCGGATTTTTATTTTAATTTTATAATTTAAATAAATAAAAATTACGATATTTGTTATAATGAAAACAAAATGGACAGGTTTATTAGAATATCTTCAATTCTTAATCAAGAGAAATCCTGAATAAAAACTACCGAATTGAGATGATTAGTCAATCCTAAAGATTGCGCTAATTATCTGTTCACACAATTCACCCTTTTTCGAATTATCTAATTATAAATTATCTAATTGAAAAGCCATGCCATTATATCACAAACTTGGAGATTTTCCTCAAAAAAGACACACACAATTCGAAAAGCCTGACGGAGGTTTTTATTACGAACAGTTATTTGGTACCGAAGGTTTTCACGGACATTCGTCATTGTCTTACCATGTTCACAGACCTACTCAGGTCAAAGAAATATTAAATTCTTATTCGGTTGAACCAAAAATTGCAATCGGAAAAAATATAAAATCATTACTCTTTAAGGGTTTTGAATTAAAACCGGAAAATGACTTTTTAGACAGCCGCAAACCTTTATTAGTCAACAAAGACTGTACTATTGGACTTGCAGCTCCAAAAGAATCGCTTCGAAATTATTTTTACAAAAATGCCGATGCTGATGAAATGATCTTCATTCACAGAGGGAAAGGAAAATTAAGAACCATGCTCGGAAACATTCCGTTTGAATATGGCGACTACCTTATCATTCCGAGAGGCATTATTTACCAAATAGAATTTGATACTGAAGATAACCGACTATTCTTTGTTGAATCCTTCGCACCTTTTTACACACCAAAACGTTATAAAAATCAATCAGGTCAGCATTTAGAGCATTCGCCATTTTGCGAACGTGATTTTATTTTGCCTAACGAATTGGAAACGCATGATGAAAAAGGCGATTTTCTAATTAAAATCAAAAAAGAAGGTATGATTCATGAAGTTGTTTACGCTACACATCCGTTTGATGTTGTGGGCTGGGACGGCTACAACTTTCCATACGGATTTTCGATTCATAACTTCGAGCCTATCACCGGACGTGTGCACCAACCACCTCCAGTCCACCAAACATTTGAAACAGCAACTTTTGTCGTTTGTTCATTCTGCCCTAGGCTTTACGATTATCATCCAAAAGCAATTCCGGCACCTTACAATCACAGCAATATAGATTCAGACGAAGTTTTGTATTATGTTGATGGCGATTTTATGAGCCGTAACAATATCGAGCAAGGTCATATCACTTTACACCCAAAAGGAATTCCACATGGTCCAGCGCCAGGAGCAATGGAACGTAGTATTGGTCATAAAGAAACCCAGGAATTAGCCGTTATGGTTGATACCTTCCGTCCTTTAATGGTAACAGAAGAAGCTATGGGTCTTGACGATGGTCAATATTACAAATCCTGGACAGAGTAATAGGAATTGAGCCAATGTGCCAATTGTGATAATTAGATAATTACACTTAGGAGCTAATCCTGCTGTACACTATATCTTTTGCGGCGAACCCCGCCACAAAAGGACGCCGTTTCCATCAGGGCTAAAAATCAAACTTAAAAACAACACTTCGGTTCAACGACAAAACGATTTACCGATTAAACAAATAAACATCATGAGTAAAGAAGTAAAATCAGTAGAATACGGCTTAGAAAAAATCTTCGAAGGAGCACAAGATTTCTTGCCATTATTAGGAACAGACTATGTAGAATTCTATGTAGGAAACGCAAAACAATCTGCACATTATTACAAAACGGCTTTCGGATATCAATCATTAGCTTATGCAGGATTAGAAACAGGAGTAAGAGACAGAGCATCTTATGTACTAAAACAAGACAAAATCAGAATTGTTCTGACTACACCATTAAATCAGGATTCACCAATTCACGAACATCTTAAAAAACATGGTGATGGTGTAAAAGTTGCAGCTCTTTGGGTAGAAGATGCCAGAAGTGCTTACGAAGAAACTATCAAACGTGGTGCTCGTTCTTTTATGGAACCAACAGTAGAAAAAGATGAATTTGGAGAAGTCGTTCGTTCCGGAATTTACACTTACGGAGAAACCGTGCATATTTTTGTAGAAAGAAAAAACTACAATGGTATTTTCCTTCCAGGCTATAAAGAATGGAAATCAGATTACAACCCGGAACCAACAGGTTTAAAATATATCGATCACATGGTGGGCAACGTAGGCTGGAATGAAATGAATACCTGGGTAAAATTCTACGAAGACGTTATGGGATTCGTAAATTTCTTATCTTTTGATGACAAACAAATCACAACAGAATACTCTGCTCTGATGAGTAAAGTAATGTCTAACGGAAACGGTAGAATTAAATTCCCAATCAACGAACCAGCTGAAGGGAAGAAAAAGTCGCAAATCGAAGAATACTTAGATTTTTATGGCGGACCCGGAATTCAGCATATTGCTATTGCTACAGATGATATTATAAAAACTGTTTCGCAATTAAAAGCACGTGGTGTCGAATTTTTATCAGCTCCTCCACATACTTATTACCAAGCAATTCCGGAAAGACTTGGTGTTCACATGGACATGATGAAAGAAGACATCAACGAAATCGAAAAACTTGCCATTATGGTCGATGCAGATGAAGATGGTTACCTATTGCAGATATTTACAAAACCTGTTCAGGACAGACCAACTTTATTTTTTGAAATTATTCAAAGAATGGGAGCAAAAGGATTTGGCGCAGGGAACTTTAAAGCCCTTTTTGAGTCGATTGAGAGAGAACAAGAATTGAGAGGAACTTTGTAAAATCGCATTATTTTTACATTAAAAAGAAAAATTAGCAGTAAAACGATGCTTTTTATGCAAATGATATGTTAAACTTACTTTTTGCTATTTTATTTTTGAACTTTGTATCTATCTTTGCACTCGCAAATCAAGAAGGGGTGGTTTCCTTCTGAATTGATATAAATTTCATAATTTATAGTTTTTTGGTTAGTTAATAGCATAAAAACTCAGTCATTTTTGACTGAGTTTTTTTGTTTCAGTACATTTGGAATAGAATTTGCATTTATTTATCTTTATAATGAAATGTAAATAATGTACTATGAAAAAACTAGTCATCCTCCTTTTGGTTTTCAGCACCTTAGCTTTCGATACTCAAAAAGAAAATGCCTTCGATACGGGAGAATATTTTAAATTCCGAATTCACTACGGAATTATAAATGCCGGATATGCCACATTAGAAATTAAAGACGCCACAATAAGCAACAAAAAAGTACATCATGCTGTTGGAAAAGGCTATACTACCGGAATGTCAAAATTTTTCTTTAAGGTTGAAGATTTATACGAAAGTTATTTCGATAAAGAAACCGGAGAACCTTATCGCTATGTTCGAAAAATTGACGAAGGTGGTTACACCAAAAATCAGGAAGGTTTTTTTAATCAAAGTGAAAACAAAGTTTTAGTCAAAGACTATAAACGTAAAACAGAAAAAACTATCGTCCTTACAAATAATGTTCAGGATATTATTTCCTCTTTTTACTACCTGAGAAATCATCCTAATATAGACAAACTAAAATCTGGCGAAGCCATAACGATTGATATGTTTTTTGATGAAGAAATCACAAAATTTAAGTTAAAATATATAGGTCGTCAAGATATTACAACTAAATTTGGAACCGTTTCTACAATGGTCTTCAAACCATTGGTACAAGCGGGAAGAGTTTTTAAAGAAAAAGAAAGCGTAACGCTTTGGATCACAGACGACGACAACAAAGTTCCGGTTAGAATAAAAGCAGATCTGGCAATCGGTTCGCTAAAAGCAGACCTCGACGAATACAAAGGATTAAAAAATCCATTTAAAGTAAAAAAATAATGAATCTTACTGATAATTCAGAATCAATTTTAAAAGAAATAGAATTAAAATTTCAAGCTATCAATCAAAAGACAGATGTACAGCTTGAAGGCTTGCTTTGGTCTAAACCAATTACTTATTGGGATTATATACAAACCGATGCTTTATTAAGTTTACAGACACAACGCACCACACTTCCTGATGAAATGGTTTTCATCATGTACCATCAGGTAAATGAGCTGATCTTTAAAATGATTTTGTGGGAGATCGATCAAATTGCGGAAACGCAAGAAATTCAGGTCGATTTCTTTAGTGAAAGATTATCAAGAATCACACGTTACTTCGACATGCTTACCAACTCCTTTAGTATTATGGAAAATGGTATGGAAGTAGAACAATATATGAAATTCCGAAACACATTGACTCCGGCAAGTGGTTTTCAGAGTGCACAATATCGATTAATTGAATTTGCTTCGACAGATGTTATTAATTTAACCGATCGCAGGTACAAAGATACCTTTGATGAAAATACAGATCTTGAAACCAGTTTTGAGCATTTGTATTGGCAGGCAGCCGGAAAGGATTATCACACCGGAAAAAAATCATATCTGCTACAGGAATTCGAAAACAAATACAAAGAACAGTTTTTACGTCAGATTACAAAATTCAAAAACAAAAATATCTGGCAAAAATTTACGCAGCTTCCTGAAAATGATCAATCAAACACTGCACTTATCGAAGCAATGCGTCATTACGATTATACGGTAAATATTACGTGGGTAATGCAACACTTAAATACTGCAAGAAAATACATACTGGAAAGTGGTAAAGGGAATGGCGAAGCAACAGGCGGAAGCGATTGGCAAAAATATATGCATCCAAAATATCAAAGACGCATCTTTTTTCCTAAATTGTGGACCGAAGATGAATTGTCTAACTGGGGAAATGAAACAACCGTATAATTTCTAAAAAAATCTAAAAGTTTGAAAAAAGCATTCGTTATTATAATAGCCTTAGTTTCTATTATTTCATGTAATAAAACCGCTGAAAAAGTTGAAACTAAAATTATCAAACCAAAACAACCTACAAAAATAGAATTTGGCTTTAATTACGCTGATTATAATATTGTTCAGGATACGATAAAAAAAGGAGATTCATTTGGATCATTACTTCAAAGCCAAAATATTGGCAACAAAAAAGTTTATGATATTGTTGCGCAAATAAAAGACTCTTTCAACGTTAGAACCATTCGCTATAACAAACCTTATACAATTCTTAGATCTAAAAACAAAGCAAGCCAATTACAGGTTTTCATTTATCAGCCAGATGCATTAACCTATTATGTAATTGACCTTAGAGACAGCATTGCAAAAGCATATAAAAAAGTAAAACCCGTTACTTTTAAACGTAAAATTATTGGAGGTGTTTTAAAAAGCTCCTTATCCGAAACTTTAGGAAATGAAAGTGTAGAAACAGCATTAGCCAGCAGAATTACAAAAGTATTTTCATGGTCTATTGACTTTTTCAAACTAAAAAAAGGAGATCGATACGGACTTATTTTCAACGAACGCTTTATCAACGGAAAAGTGTATGATGGAGTTGAAGACTTAGAAGCCGCTTTTTTTGAATATAAAGGAAAAATAATATATGCTTTCCCATTTGAAAAAGATACCGTTTCAGGAAAAGTAGAATATTATGACGATCAGGGAAGAACGCTAAAAAACTTCTTTCTAAAAACACCAATTAAATTCAGCAGAATCACATCGAGATTTACAATGAACAGGTTTCACCCTGTACAACATACCTGGAAAGCACACAAAGGAACTGATTATGCTGCTCCAACAGGAACTCCAATTTCTACAACAGCATCCGGAGTAGTAGAAACTACTGGCTACACGGCAGGAAACGGAAACTTCGTTAAAGTAAAACACAACGGCACCTACTCTACTCAATACCTGCACATGTCCAAAATTTTAGTAAAACGAGGACAACGTGTTACACAAGGACAAACAATCGGATTAGTAGGAAGTACTGGTTTGGCTTCAGGCCCACACGTATGTTATCGTTTCTGGAAAAACAATGTACAGGTCGATGCGCTCCGACTTAATCTTCCAACTGGAGAATCTTTAACTGGTCGCGACAAAGAACGTTTTTCAAAACAAATCGAACCTCTAAAAAGAGAATTAGACAGCATTGGTAATTTGTAGATTTTAGAATTTAGATTGCAGATTTTAGATTAAAAACCTATCCAACCAAAAACCAACCATTCCATGAAATTTAAAAACATTGTACTGCTTCTTATTTTAGTGGTAAACTTTTCTTTTGGACAAAATAATATTAAACTAACTTCCTCCTATGGAAGTTCAAATCAGGAAACTCAAAAGATTCTTGATTTTGAAAATATTAATATTGAACAACTCGATTTTGAAGCAAAAGACCTTAAAGGCAAACAATATTTAATTAGTCTACAAGAATTTACAGATGGTAAACTGGTTAACAAATCGGTACTTTTTGACGGATTTGAAGGAGATTATTTTAAGATAAAGGGAAATAAAGAATCTTTGAATTTTTTGTTTAAAATGACTGAAGGGAAATTAAAAGCACAAATCGCTTCTTCGCGTTTCAGCAGTAAAAAGTCCTATTTCGACTTAAAAGACAATGCTGATAATTATGCTCTCAAAGATTTTTTCGGAAGTAAAAAAGAATTATTTTTCAATCCAACCGAAGAAACTGCTATTCTTGCCATCATAACACCTACGAAACTTGACAACGGTAACAGTTCTTACTGCGAAGTTGTTCAATCAGATATTAAGCCGGAAAAACTGGGAGAACATTTTAAAATTCCGCACTATTTTTTAATTACAATACTTTTCAAATAAATTTTAGAATTTAGATTGCAGATTTTAGATTGAATGATCTGAAATATTTATTATACAATCTAAGTACGTATGAATCGCTAAACAAAATCTAAATTCTAAAATCTAAAATCTACAATATCAAGGTATGAGAACAATTTCAACTTTAATCATTTTGCTGTTTTTGCAAACTTCATTTGGTCAGGCTTTAAATAGTTGTGCATCCTGTAAAACGCAATTAATCAAAGCAGCTGATGTAAAAGATTTAAATACTGATAAGATCCGTTTGTTAAGAAATGAAATTTACGCAAGAAACGGCTATGAATTTGACAACTCCAGATTTCAGGAATATTTTGATTCTAAAAGTTGGTACAAGTCGATTCAGGACAACAAAAAAGTAGTTTTAAGCGATATTGAAAAAAAAAATATTGCATTTTTGAAGGAAGCTGAAAAGATTTTAGAAGATCAAAAAAAAGAAATGATTGTTCAGGTTAAAAATTTTAAAACGCTGGTAAATGAAAATAAAACAGATGCATTAAAAGCAACTTATAATTTTGTTTACGAACAAAGCGAAAACAATTACGAGCAAAAATTACTAAAAGAGGTTTTCAGCAAAATAAACCTGGACGATATTCATTATTATAAAAATAAAGGAACTCACAAAGTAAATGTAGACAATGGCTTTGTACAGATCGTTTATATGATTTATATCGAAAATGATGAAATAACCATTTCGTACAACTACATGACGCACTCAGAAATTATTGAAGGCTTTGATGTATATACCGATTATCAATCTGAAAGTGAATACAGCTACAACTGGCAATTTAAATTTAGCAAAAACAAACTAAATTATATAAGACTTGCTGTAGCGGGATAATTTACAAATGAACCTCAAATAATGCCTTGTCATAATACATCGATTTAGTATTCTTTATTGTTATAAAATCGTGAAGCCACGCCCTATTCAAAGTAATTTCAGTATTTTTGCGTTTTATACATAACCAAAATTTCAATTCAAATAGATAATGGCTTTAAACACAACAAACCCAACCGGGACTGAAGCGTGGAAAAATCTACAAAACCACTATAACGCAATTCAATCAACTACGATACAGGAATTATTTCAACAAGACAGTGCTCGTGTTGACAATTTCAACTTACAATGGAATGACTTTTTAGTAGATTATTCTAAAAACAATATTACCAAAGAAACGATTTCTCTTTTACTGGAACTGGCAAATTCAATTGGATTAAAAAGTGCAATCGCTGATTACTTCAATGGTGAAATTATTAACCAAACAGAAAACAGAGCAGTTTTGCATACTGCATTACGAGCACCTGAATCTGCGGTTATTAAAGCTGATGGTGAAAATGTAATTCCTGAAGTTTACGAAGTAAAAAACAAAATAAAGAAATTCACTTCAGAAGTTATTTCCGGAGAAAGAAAAGGTTTTACAGGAAAAGCATTTACTGATATTGTAAATATTGGTATTGGAGGATCTGATCTTGGACCAGCAATGGCCGTTGAAGCATTACAATTTTACAAAAATCATTTAAATGTTCATTTCGTTTCTAACGTAGATGGCGATCACGTGAATGAGGTAATCAAAAAACTAAACCCTGAAACAACGCTTTTTTTAATTGTTTCTAAAACGTTCACAACGCAGGAAACTTTATCTAATTCTGAAACGATAAAAGAATGGTTTTTAAAATCAGCTTCACAAGAAGATATTGCTAAGCATTTCGTAGCGGTTTCAACCAACATTCAAAAAGTAACCGAATTTGGAATCAATCCGGACAATATTTTCCCAATGTGGGATTGGGTTGGAGGACGTTTCTCTTTATGGAGTGCCGTAGGCTTAAGTATTGCTTTGGCAATTGGCTTTGACAATTATAATCAATTATTAGTTGGAGCAAATGAAATGGACGATCATTTCAAATCAGCAGAATTTGACCAAAACATTCCGGTAACATTAGCTTTATTAAGCATTTGGTACAACAATTTCTTTGGTGCTGAAAGTGAAGCTTTGATTCCGTACACACAATATTTACAAAAACTGGCTCCGTACTTGCAACAAGCTACGATGGAGAGTAATGGTAAAAGTGTTGGTCGCGACGGAAAACCAGTTAATTACCAAACGGGAACTATTATCTGGGGAGAACCGGGAACTAATTCGCAACATGCATTTTTCCAATTGATTCATCAGGGAACAAAATTAATTCCAACAGACTTTATTGGATTCATCAAACCGTTATACGGAAATGAAGATCACCACGACAAATTGATGTCAAACTTTTTTGCTCAGACAGAAGCGTTAATGAATGGTAAAACGGCAGCGCAAGTTCAAGCTGAATTTGACAAACAAGGACTTAACGCTGAAAAAGCATCGTACTTATTGCCGTTTAAAGTATTTACCGGAAACAAACCGACTAATACTATTTTGGTTCAAAAATTAACGCCAAAATCTTTAGGTTCTCTTATTGCCTTATACGAACACAAGATTTTTGTTCAGGGAATTATTTGGAATATCTTTAGTTATGATCAATGGGGAGTAGAATTAGGAAAACAACTGGCTAATTCTATTTTAGATGAAATAAAATCAGAAACAGTTAAAAATCATGATAGCTCCACTTCGTTTTTATTGAAGCATTTCCTAAAAAACAAATAAAAACCTAAACTATTAGGTCTTAAATTATAACGTCTTAATTCACTACGAATTAAGACGTTTTTTTATGCAAAAAAGCAATCTGCTTTAATAAATTTAAGCTTTTTTGAACGTTTATCGCTACAACATGATCACAATCATTACATTTTTAACAAAATAGTAATGCTTAAATTCATAAAATAACGTTTTTACGCAATATAAAAAGAAAAAAACGTATAAATACGCAACGAATAAAACAAATCTTGCTTTTGTTAACATTATGATAACATTAACTGATTTATTTGTTATAATTTTGCCAAAAACAATAAACTAAATAAAACAAATGAAGACAATGAAAAATTGGTTACTCACGGGACTGCTGTTCATGGTAGTTTCAACCGCATTTTCTCAAAGTAAAATTATTGGTGTTATTACCGATGGTTCTAATTCTTTACCAGGTGCTAACGCTGCCGTAAAAGGATCAGCAGACGCTGGGTCAAGTGATTTTGATGGTAAATTTACTATCACTACCTCAGTAGTAGCTGGACAAGTTGTTGTATCTTACCTAGGATACCAAACTAAAACAATTCCTTTTTCTGTTACAAGCGGAGGAACGGTTGATTTAGGAACTATTGCTCTAAACGCAGATGCAAATTCATTAGAAGAAATTGTAGTTATGGGTAAAGGAATTATCGATTTAGCGAAAGACAGAAAAACTCCTATCGCAGTTTCGACAATTAAAGCTACAGAAATCCAGGCAAAAATTGGAACTTCTGATATTACACAAACTATGGTTAACACGCCATCTGTATATGTTGCAGGACAAGCAGGAGGATACGGTGACTCAAGAATTTCAGTACGTGGTTTCGCTCAAGATAACACTGCTTTCTTATTAAACGGTCAGCCAATTAACGGTATGGAAGATGGAAAAATGTACTGGTCTAACTGGTCTGGTATGTCTGACATTGCAAATGCTGTTCAAATTCAAAGAGGTTTAGGATCTTCTAAATTAGCAATCTCTTCTGTTGGAGGTACAGTAAACTTTATTACTAAAGCTACTGACAAAAACGAAGGCGGATTTGTTTCTTTAGGTGTTGCTAACGATAATTATTTTAAATCAACAGTAGCTTATAACACTGGTATGAGCAAAAACGGTTGGGGAACAAGCGTTATGCTTTCTCACTGGCAAGGTGATGGATACAACGACGGAACAAAAGGTGCAGGTCAAACTTACTTTATTTCAGTTGGATACAAAGCTAACGACAAACACAGCTTCAACTTCTTGTTAACAGGAGCTCCACAATGGCACGATCAAAACTTTACAAAATCGATCGATTCATACTTGAAATACGGAAGAAAATACAACAATAACTGGGGAGCTTTAGACGGAGAATACAAATCTGAAAGAACCAATTATTACCACAAACCAGTTGCTAACTTAAACTGGGATTACGATATTAGTGATAAAACGTCACTTTCTACAGTTCTTTACGGATCTTGGGGACGAGGTGGAGGAACTGGAAGCTACGGAACTAAACCAGCTTCTGCTACTCCTGCAGGAGGTCAAATAAATTTTGATCAAATCTATGCTAGCAATGAAGCGATTGTTAACGGTACAGGTAATGGAGACGGAAGAAGCACAAACGGTGCTTATATTATCAGATCAAGTGTAAACAACCACGCTTGGTACGGTGCGGTATCTAACTTAAAACATGAATTAACAGATAATTTATCTTTAAATGTTGGTTTAGATTTAAGATCTTACAAAGGAACTCACTTCAGACAAGTTTCTGATTTCATGGGATTATCTAGCTGGACTGATACAAGATTCCTTAAAGGTGATAATGATTTATCAAGTGGAATTTCTGCTAGTAATACAGCTACACAATCAGAAAAAGCAAGACCTTGGCCAGCAACTTTCAAAACTCTTGGACAAGACCAAAGAATTGATTACGATTACGGAGAAACTATTTCTTACGGAGGTGTATTTAGCCAATTAGAATATTCTACAGAAAGTTTTTCTGCTTTCTTCCAAGGATCTCTTTCTAACCAATCTCACCAAAGAACAGACAGATTTGACTACTTAGCAGATTTCCAAAAATCTGAAAAAGTTAACAATGTTGGTTACAACGTAAAAGCAGGTACTAGCTACAAATTTGCTGAAAATCATTCTATCTATGCTAATGCTGGTTACTATAACCGTCAACCATACCATGACAATGTTTACTTAAACTTTACAAATGCTGTTAACCCACTTACTGAGAACGAAAAAATTCTAGGTTTAGAAGCTGGTTACACATTTACATCTAAAATATTTACTGCAAGTCTTAACGCATACAGAACTTCTTGGAAAGACAGAGTTACTACAACAAGTAATACTGCAACTCAAGGACAAATTGTTGGAAGCACAGTTTTAAATGCTGGAGATTTGATCTTTACAACTAACGAAGGTGTTTCTCAACTTCACCAAGGTCTTGAATTAGATTTAGTAGCAAAACCAATTGCTAAACTTGATGTAACTGGATTTGTTTCTGTTGGAAACTACGAATACCAAGGTGAATCAAGAACTACTAAAAGAGACGAAAGCTTACAAACTTTAGATGTAGCTGTAGTTGATGTTGATGGAGGAAAAGTTGGTGATGCAGCTCAGGTAACTTACGGATTAGGTTTCAAATACGAAATCGTTAAAAATCTTTCTGTAGATTCTGACTGGAGATACTATGACAAATTGTATGCTAATGCTGGTGCTGTAAAATCTAACATTAAATTACCTAACTACGATTTATTAGACGCTGGTGTTTCTTATAAATTGTTTATTGGAAAAGGAAAACATGATTCTGTTGGATTCAGAGTAAACGTGAATAACGTATTTGATGAAGTGTATTTATCTGAATTAACTTCTAACACTGCAGTAACTGGAACTTCAGTTAACTACAGAGGAGTAAATACTGCAAACAACGGTTTCTTCGGTCTTGGTAGAACTTGGAACTTTAGTTTACGTTACAACTTCTAATAAGAACCAAAATAAATAATAAAAACGACATTGACTTTTAAGTTTAATGTCGTTTTTTTTATACCCTTTTTTGTTATATTTGTTTTAACAAAAACAATATTTATGTACCATTTTTTACAAAAATTCCATTCTGGCTGGGCTTATTTAGCATTACTGCTTTTAGTAGTTGCCGTTGTAAATGCCATTATCGGATTAACTTCAAAAAAAGAATTTACTGCTAAAGACCGTAAAATTTTCTTATTTGCTTTAATAGGAACCCATACTCAATTATTAGTTGGTTTAATTCTTTACTTTGTGTCTCCTCTTGGAAAAGATGCTTTTGGACAAATGTCTAATGCAGCACTTAGACTTACATCATTAGAACACCCATTAGTTAATATTATCGCTATAGTTTTGATTACTATAGGATGGTCGAAACATAAAAAAATAATTAACAGTGAGGCAAAGTTTAAAACTTTTGCTATTTTTTACGGATTAGGATTATTGCTTATCTTGAGTAGAATCCCGTGGAACCTTTGGTTCTAAAACCAATCAATTAAAGCCCTAAAAGGGCTTTTTTTATCTCGGCATATTATTTGTACAAACTCCCCAAGTCTGAAAAACAATAACCCATGAGAATTAAAAAAAACATTACAGTCTCTCTACTTGCAATTTCCTTTTTAAGTTCTTTTACTTATGTTATAAGTCAAAGTAAACAAGCAATAGACCCACCAAAAATCATTCAGGATACCGTAAAAAATAAATCTCTTTTACAACCTAAAGTAGCTGATTCTATATTTACGGATAAAGGTTTAAAATTAAGACCTTACAAAAAGAATGCACACGCCTCTTACTACGCTGATAAATTTACAGGAAGAAAAACAGCCAACGGAAGTAGATTTGACAACAACAAATACACCGCAGCACACAAAAAACTTCCCTTTGGAACCAGAATAAAGGTTACCAATGAAGCAAACGGAAAATTTGTGATTGTAAAAATTACAGATCGTGGTCCATTTATAAAAACACGTGAACTAGACCTTTCTAAAAGAGCGTTTATGGACATCACTAAAAATAAAGGCGCAGGTGCCATGAAAGTAACAATAGAAACTATTGTAGAATAAAAAAGAACCCCGCAATTGCGGGGTTTATTTTTTAAACAAATTTTCTAATGCTCATAATGACACCGGTATGAATACCTTCATGATAATTGTTAAACTCCAGTGCACCGTTTATATCTTTCAGCGTATTTCCTAAGCTGGTTGTGTATTCATTATAATTCACAAATATACCAGCACTATAATCTTGCTGTACCTGATGCAAAGTAGTAGAAAGTAATACTTTGATTTCTTCAACTTCCTCTTGCGAAACATCGCCTTCCGGCTTTGCTCCTTTAGAATATTTAAATATAAAGTCTTTTGAAACTATTGTTGGCAATCCGGATAATTTATAAACCAAAGCCTGCTGAACAGCAACACAATGAGCTGCATTCCAAATAATATTATTATTAAAACCCTGAGGGATTTTGTTTAGTTGTTCTAACGAATAATTATCCAAAATATTTATTAGAACTTTTCTAATGGTTTTCTGTGTTTCAAAAACTGAACTCATAATTTTTATTTTTTAATAAAATTACACAATTTTTATATGAAATGGATTTTCTTTGCAATTCAATTAAATCAGAAAAAATGAACAAAATATATTATTTGGCGTCTTGCGATACTTGTAGAAAAATCATTAAAAGCTTACCTAAAGACAATAATTTGGTTTTTCACGATATTAAACAAAATCCGATTACAGAAGCGGAACTAGAAGAAATGTATAAACTTTCCGGCAGTTATGAAGCTCTTTTTAGTAAAAAAGCGCAATTGTACAAGTCTATGGATTTAAAAAACAAATCTCTAACAGAAGCTGACTTCAAAAAATACATCTTGGAGCATTACACCTTTTTAAGTCGTCCAGTATTTATTATTGATGAGAAAATCTACATTGGAAACACGCAACCTGTTACCCTACAAGTCATGAAAGCTTTAGAAAAATAAGATTTGAAGAATCACCCGTTCGCGTTAGGGATAAAAGCGGAAATCCTTTTTTTGAGCTTTTTCAGCTCAAAAAAAGATTGGGAGCGAATAGCTTGTTCGCCGCGGCGAAAACGCCCAAACAAAAATAAAAATTAATTTTTTGGCTATAAAAAACTAGAAACTGTCACAGTAAATTTTTTAGTATCTTTGCGCCTTTATACTCAATTACATGATACAATCTATGACAGGGTTTGGCAAAGCTTCTTTGCAATTGCCTACAAAAAAAATTACCGTTGAAGTAAAATCTTTAAATAGCAAAGGTCTTGACTTAAACGTAAGAATGCCTTCTCTTTATCGTGAAATGGAACTAGGCTTACGAACTCAAATCTCTACTAAGCTCGAAAGAGGAAAAGTAGATTTTGCTATTTATATAGAAAGTACTGCTGAGCAAACTTCGACTAAAGTGAATGTTCCAGTCGTAAAAAATTATATCGCTCAACTTAGAGAAGTATATCCTGGTGCGGATGAAACTGAATTAATGAAAATGGCGATCCGAATGCCAGACACTTTAAAAACAGAACGTGAAGAAATCGATGAAAATGACTGGGAGCAAATTCAAGTGATTATTGACGAAGCAATCCAAAACATCTTAACCTTTAGAAAAGACGAAGGTGAATCGCTTGAAAAAGAATTTAATCTTAGAATTGGAAATATTCGCCAATATATGAATGATGCACTGGCTTTAGATCCAGAACGCGTTCAGGCTATAAAAGACCGTTTACAAACTGCCATATCTGAATTGAAAGTAAATGTAGATGAGAATCGTTTTGAACAGGAATTGATTTATTATCTGGAAAAACTTGACATTACCGAAGAAAAAGTACGTTTAACAAATCATTTGGACTATTTCTTAGAAACTATAAAAGGAAAAGAAGCAAATGGTAGAAAATTAGGTTTTATTACTCAGGAAATGGGTCGTGAGATCAACACCATGGGTTCAAAATCAAATCATGCTCAAATGCAGAAATTAGTTGTAATGATGAAGGATGAACTAGAGAAGATTAAAGAGCAGGTTTTGAATGTTTTGTAAAAGCTTTAAGCTATAGGCATTAGGCTATCAGCTTTGGGCTTTGGGCTTTGGGCTCTGAGCTGTATGCTCTGAAATGCTAACAAAAAATATCAAGATTATAAAGCTTAAAGCATACTGCTTAAAGCAAAAAAAATAAAACAGCTTAAAGCTTATTGCATAAAGCCTAAAGCAAATAAAATAAATTAAAGCATACCGCTTAAAGCAAAAAAATAAAATAGCTTAAAGCTTATTGCATAAAGCATAAAGCAAATAAAATAAATTAAAGCATACTGCAAAAAGCTTAAAGCATAAAGCTTATAGCATATTGCCAAAAGAATAACTTAATGAACAAAGGAAAATTAATTGTTTTCTCGGCTCCTTCCGGATCAGGTAAGACAACTATAGTAAGACATTTACTTGGTAAAGAGGATTTAAATTTAGAATTTTCGATCTCAGCGGCATCGCGCGATCGACGTGGAGAAGAAGAGCACGGAAAGGATTATTATTTTATTTCGCTGGAAGAATTTAAAAAACACATTAAAGCAGAGGATTTCCTGGAATGGGAAGAAGTATACCGCGATAATTTTTACGGTACTTTAAAATCTGAAATTGAAAGAATCTGGGCTTTAGGTAAAAATGTCATTTTTGATATTGACGTTGCCGGAGGGTTACGTATCAAACATAAATTTCCGGAACAAACGCTTGCCGTTTTTGTAAAACCACCAAGTGTTGATGAACTAAAACGCCGACTAAAACAGCGCTCCACTGAAAGTGATGATAAAATCAACATGCGAATCGCAAAAGCTTCTGTTGAATTAGCAACTGCGCCACAATTTGATACGATAATAAAGAATTACGATTTAGATACTGCAAAAGAAGAAGCGTATCAGTTAGTGAAGGAATTTGTTTCTAAGTAAGATTGAAAGATTTAAAAATTTGATGATTTAAAAATTGAATAATCACTTTTCAGATCATAATTAGATGAATCTTTTAATCTTTTAATCTTTTAATCTTTTAATCTTTTAATCTTTTAATCTTTTAATCTTTTAATCTTTTTCTAATAAAAAAATGAAAATAGGCCTTTATTTCGGAACGTATAACCCCATTCATGTTGGTCATTTAATTATTGCCAATCACATGGCTGAATTTGCTGACTTAGACCAAATTTGGATGGTTGTTACGCCTCACAATCCGTTAAAAAAGAAAAGTACTTTATTAGAAGATCATCAACGTTTGGAAATGGTGTTTTTGGCAACAGAAGATTATTCAAAAATCAAACCTTCTGATATTGAGTTCAAATTACCTCAACCCAATTATACGGTGAATACGCTGGTACATTTACAGGAAAAATATCCAACGCATACCTTTTCATTAATCATGGGTGAGGACAATTTGAAAACGCTTCACAAATGGAAAAATTACGAAGTTATTCTGGATCATTATGATATTTATGTTTACCCTCGTATTTCTGAAGAAGAGGAAAATCTCGAATTGAAATCGCATCCAAAAGTACATATCATTGATGCGCCAATCGTAGAAATATCTTCTACCTTTATACGAAACAGCATCAAGCAGGGTAAAAACATTCAGCCACTTTTACCTCCTAAAGTTTGGGATTATATAGATCACAATAATTTTTATAAGAAATAAAAAAGCCCGAATTTTAAATTCGGGCTTTGCATTATAAAGCAAAGTTATAGACTAACTTTTTATTCTTGCTCTAATTTCACTCAAAGACTGATCAACTAAAAGTTTACCATCTCTGAAAACTTCTTTCAATTCACCTTGTTTTTCTTCTTCCCATGAAACATTGTCTGTTAATTGGTACGCACCATCAACAAGATTGATTTTCATTAAACCTTTAGCCGATTTTTTAGTTCCGTCGTCTGTGATTGGATCTTTGAAAATAGCTCTTCCTTCTCCATCAACTTCTCCGTATGTTGCTTTCATGGCGAAACCAAAAGTATCTCGGGTATTGTATTGGTAGGTAAAAGATCCGATTCCAAGAACTACGTTAGTCGATGCAAAACCTTTTGCTTTTAAACGTTCGCAAATCTGAACAGATCGCGCTACTGTAATACTATCGCCGTAAATAGCTCCAATTTGCGGTATAAGCTCTTTAAATCCTTTTGCGTTAACTGTACCTCCAAAAACATCCCAAAGTAGCTCTATTACCCCTTTTTTCTCTTCTTCTGTTTTTCCTTCAGGATTTCCACAAATAATATCAACCGGATCACCGCTATCAGGACGAATAACAACTTTTCCCTCTCTGGCTATAATGTCCTCTTTTAAACGCGGTAAATAATCCGTTAATACTTTCCATAAATCCCAAGTGTCAGAAACGATCGAAACAATTCCTTTTGGATAAACTTCTGTAATCAATCTTTTGAAGGTTTCACACTCTCCTTCTGTCGTTCCCATACACATTACAGAATGCTCCGTTGCTGCAACAGAACCACCGATTAACTCTGAATCTGAATTGGCATTGTAGTATTCCTCGAAGAAGTCGATTACCGGAATAGTATCTGATCCTGTAAAACTTAACAAATGTCCGGCTGCAGAAGTTATGGCTGCTTCGATTCCGCCCATTCCTCTCATTGAGAAATCATGCGCTTGCCAATCTACAAATTCGGGAACTGATGATGTTTCAGCAGCATATTTATCTAAAACCTTTCTGTATTCTCTTGCAATTGTAGCCGAGTTACATGGCAACCAGACCACAGCAGAAAGTAACGTTTCGAAATAATTGGTCAACCAGAAAAACTCCGGAATTGTATTGTACATGGTAAACATTGGTACTTTTAAGGGCACGCTTACGCCTTCCGGCAAAGCTTTAAATACCATTGGAATATATCCCAAATCGTGTAAATCTTCAATGTGTTTGATCCCTACTTGGTTTTCACCCAAATAATTATTAATTCTACGAGAATATTTTTTTACAACTTCTTCTTTTGGCTGTTTGAAAAAATACTCTTCAAAATCATGAATGATATATTTTTTGATAAAATATTGCAATCCAAAAAACACAACCTCATCCAGACCTTCGATTCTTGATTTTCTTGGCGTCCAGTTAGAATATACTAAAGTCGTTTTATCCGGGTATTGTCTTCTGTGGTCAACTTTGTAACCATCGGTTAATAATAGTGGGTTCATAATCTTAATTTATATTTTTTGATAATCGTTCTGCTAAATCTTTTATATCGTTTGTTCTGACTAAATTGTCAATCCACTTTTGTGGTGTGTTTTAAACCAGTTAATAAGCTTCGAATTTATCTTTATCTTTTAGAATTTCCAAACATTAGACCACATAATTAAAACAATCAAATGCAGCGCTAAATCGCTTAAAGCTATTCTTACTTATTTCTTCCTTTTTCATTTTCATACAATGTTTGTACGACATCACTTTGCCCAAATTCTTTTGTGGCTACATCAATACAGGAAAGTTTTCCATGAAAACCTGCTCCGGTATCAATATTCCAAACATTACAGCCTTGCATGGGAACATCGACATCGTAATGAAGCGTTGGCGTATGCCCAATATAAATTTCATTAAAAAGCAATAACCTTTTAGGATAGGAAAGTGAATCTTTTTTGATTCGTTTATCCATTGTCAAGGCCATTTCCCACAATGTTCTGTCCCATGAAAAATTAGTTTGGTAATGTTCTTTCGATGGGCCGTGCATGGATGAAAAACCGGCATGAATATAGAGGTTGTTATTTTCATCAACAAAATAATCTTTCATTGTATTAAAGAAATCAAGATGCTTTTGCTTTGTCGCAATTGCAATGTTTTGGTAACTTTCGATAGTTGATTTTCCGCCGTGTAAAAACCAAATTTCATTTACAACCTTATTCGCCAGCCATTCCTGACACCATACATCGTGATTTCCTCTTATAAAAATACATTCGTGTTTTTGAGATAAACCGATAAGAAATTCGATAACGGAAGCCGATTCGCTCCATCCATCTACATAATCACCTAAGAATAGTAACCTGTCATTTTCAGCTGGGCTAACGCGCTCCAATAATTGCACTAAAGCTTTTAACCCTCCGTGAATATCTCCAAAAACTAGTGTTCTTTTCATGATTAAAGTTCAATGTATTTTGCAGGAACTTCATCTGTCAGCCAGACATTGTTATCGGATAAATAAAATTTAAACCCATCCTTAAACATTTCACCGCTTCTAATGGTTAATATTTGTGGAGCTCCTCTTCTACTTCCTACTTTTATTGCGGTTTCTTTGTCTTTACTCAAATGCACATGCTGACGGCTCATTTTTTTCAAACCTTCATTTCTTATGCTATCCATGAATTTACCAACTGTCCCGTGATATAAAAAATCTAATGGTTCTGTTTCGGCTAAATTTAATTCTACCGAAATAGAATGTCCCTGACTTGCACGAATTTTAGTTTTATCGTCATTATAAGCGAAACGCTTTTTATCGTTATTTTCTACAACGTAATCTAAAAGTTCTGGATTTAACTTCTGTCCTTTTTTATTGCATTTTGCAATTAATTCTGCTACATCTGCCCAACCGTTTTCATCTAATTTTAATCCGATCTTTTCAGGAGAATGTCGAAGCACCAGACTTAAAAACTTGCTGACGCTTTTTGCTATATTTTCATTCATTTTTTTATATGAAATTTTATTTTTTTTATCTTATTATTTCACCTTCTTTACTAAAGTATTTTCTATTTAAAAGGTAATTTTGAAATATGTATTTCTGGTTTAAAACCTTTATTTGCTAAAAAATAATGAAATGTCGAGGCCCATTCTTCGGCTTTATCAACCTTTGGACCAATCGTAATAGTTTTCAACAAGGGGGCTATGGAAATCAATTCAATATAAACTCTATTAGGATAAAGCGAAGGAATAAAATTATCAACTTTAAAATCGATTTTTTTATCAAAACCAACAGATTCATTAATCACAAGACGAATTTCATTCTCATATTGATATTCTATACTTTTAAACAAATAAGCAATTTCATTAAGCAACTCAATAATTTCAAGCTCTTCATTTTTATGTCTATTCTTCTTTTTAAAAAACTTACTATACTCCGTTTTTAAATTAATCATCAGTTTCGCCAAGAGCTCGTTTGACTTTGTTGTTGATCCTGAAAAACAAAAATTTTCACCTTTTCTGTAAATAACTTTATAAAACTCAACATCCTTATTCACAAAAGCTTTTACGTCTTCATTATTATTAATTTTATTTTTAATTTCAGCTTTAAATTCTTTTATATTCAACGTTATCGAGCAACCTTTAGCTTCTTCCAAACCTTCTTTCCCATACATTCTCCAAAGCGTTAAATCGTTATTTTTGTCAGCATCTACAAAACTCCCTATAAAAGGTCGTTTTGTAAAAATCTCAAAATAATTTGTATTTGTACTACTATTTGATAATCCTAAAAACTTAAAGAGTTCCTCACCTTCAGATGTATCATTAAGAAAAGTTCCTTCTGATAAACGAAATGGACTCTCATTTAATAGTAAAAATTGAACACTACTAATACTAGTGTAATGAGAAATACATTCTCCATTAAATAAAACAAGTTCTTTTATTTGATTTATAATTTTACTAATTTTATTATATGATGAATTCTCTATTTTCTTTATTAATTCATCAATTCTAGACAAAGCAGACCTATAAAAATAATCTTTTTTATCCACTTTAGTGTATAATAAAAATGTTTCAAAAAATATTTTAGCTTCATTAATATTATCAAGATCACTATGTAACTTACCTAAATTATAATATGCCGAATTATATTCAGGATCTATTTCTAGCGCCTTTTTTAAATAATCATCTGCAGTTTTATATTCTTTTTGCTCATAAAATAACACCCCTAAAGCATTGTATACAGAACTACTTCTATCATCAATTTCCTTTGATTTCATCAATAATTTTTCACTTAAAACATATTCTTTTTTTTGAAGATAAAGTAATCCAAAATTGAGATATGCTATTGAAGAATTTGGATTCAACTCAACAGCCTTTTTGTAAGCTTCTATTGCTAATGAAAAATTATTTTTTTTAACATACACATTTCCTAAACTTATGTAAGCTGAAGAAAAATCAGGCTTTAGCTCTATAGTTTTTTTTAGTTCTTTTTCTGCAAGTGAATATTTTTGTTGACTAGAATATAATCTTCCTAAATTATAATATGGAGCTGCATAATTCAAATTATATAGAATTGCTTTTTTAAAATATTCCTCAGCCAAAATATTTTTACCTTTAATTTTAGCAACATTTCCCAAGCCATTGAACGCCTGTGAATAGGTAGGGTTTAAATCTAAAGATTTTTTATAATGCTTTTCAGCTAAATTATAATCTTTCCTTTGACGATAAATATGTCCATAATATAAATAAGCAATAAAAGATGAAGAATTCAATAACAACACCTTTGTTATAATTTTCTCGCATTCATCAATCTCTCTTAATTCCCAAAAAGCTTTCACTTTTTCAATATATAAATCCTCGTCATTATAATGTTTAAGAACTTTATTAGAAAGAAGATCGATAACTTTCTCCCAATATTTTCCACTATTTAAAGCACGAGCTTTTTCTAAAATAATAAATTTATCTTCCATAATTCAATTATTACAATTCGTCCCTAACTTCCATTAAGGCAAAACCTAAAAGATTCAAACCTTTCCATTTCGCTACATTCAAAACGTCCTTATCATCACTCGCCATTCCGATTCCCCAGATTGGGTCTACAGGACTTGCTTCGACAATAACACGATCTTTGGTATTGAGGAGGAACGTTTTTAGTTCACGGTTTTGACTGAACTTATGATAATTTCCTTGTTTTACGATTTCGTATCGGTTTGCGAGCCAGACTTTATCATCGTAATTTTTTACTTCACGACCTAACTTTTTAGCTTCTGCCGGCGTATCTGCATCTAGTATTTTTTCTAAGATTTCGTCATCCTGAAACAATTCGGCTTTTTTTGCCATCATCCAGTGTTCCGCCGTTTTGTAGGTTACTTTATCTACTTTGAACGCGCTCAGCCACCATTGACTGAAACAGGTTTTAGAAATTTTCCCGTCCTTATTGGGCTGATGTCCCCAGAAAAATAAAAATTTACTTTCCGGAGCTATGTTATCTATATTGTATTTCATTTTTTTCTTTATTGAAACAAAGAAGTAATCTCTTTGAAATCTTTTGAATCGGGTGAAAATGATCCGTAAATCTCATTGAACTCTGTTGTCAGGTTCTCAAAATCATAATCTTTCTCCAGCTGATCCATACAGGTTACAACCAAACTTCGTTTTGCTCCCGGGCTGTAAGCTGCATCTAGCTTTAAAGCATAATTCAGCAGTTCATAATCTAGATCCCCAAAACGCAAGTGTTTTTGAAATGAGTTAAAAACACAGGTTTCTTCTTCGTTGTTTTTTAATTTTAATTCTCTTTCATTACTCATCCAGCCGTGACCGTGACGAGTTGCGTAACTTCTTGTTACGTAGTATACCTCAACGTCTTCGATTTTTAGTTTAGTACAAATTTCGAAAGCATTTTTTGAAGTTGTATTGGCATACGTTACATTAGGAAAAACACCGTGATCCATATCCAGTAAAATGCCCTGACTTCCTTCAAAAATTAAATGATCGTATTTTGCTAAAAAGCTGTAATCACAAATATTCCATTTTGTTTTTTCGATTGTTTCGATGTAATGACTTACTTCATGATCGACTTCAAGCGGATCTAAAAAACCATAATAATAAGCGATTTTACTCAGCTTTTCTATCAGCATTTCCCGTGGTGCTATCAAATCAATCGCAAACAATTTATAGGGTCCTTCATTTCGTTTCATGGTTGCTCCAACACCTTTACCGCACGTTCCGTGATCGATATTTTTGGCATTGCTTCTGTTGTGCCACACATCAAAAGGAGTTGTGATTTTTGCCAGCGGATGAATGTAAAGTTCTAAACTTCCGTTTTGCTCTTTTAATTCTTCGGCCTCGTTGGCTAAAAAAACGGGGTGAATAGTGCAATGTTCACTAAAATAAGAGGGCAAGCCCCGAAGTGCTCCACTTGTAAAACTTGAGTGAACGTGTTTTCTGTCGCCGATCATAACGGTATGTGCGGCTTGTTGTCCTCCTGAAAAGCGAATAACTATAGATTCAGGATTTTGTTTTGCCAGAAAATCTGTTGTTATGCCTTTTCCCTCATCACCAAATCCTAAACCTATAACTATTTTCGCTGTTTTCATTTCTTAAATTATTTATCTCTTTCTTTTTGCTTAAAAAAAATACATTCTAATCACGTTCTTATCATATTCTTATCACGCAAAGTCGCAAAGCCGCAAAGTTTTAAAGTTTTAAAGCATTTCTATGTTGTCTAAATTATCTGTGGTTGTAGTTGAATCTGGTTTTGCTAAACCTGAAACAGACGTTTTGTGTTTATCACAGATGATTTTCTTAATTACGTTTGGAATTTCTCTATGATCTTCAATTGAAAGGCAGTTTTGTCCTAACAAAGCTTTCCATTCTTCATCTGCATCAATGGCCTGACCTGAATGCAGTACACTTATGTGATACACATCGTATTTTTTTTGCGCTTCTGCCAGTAACTCAAGATGTGTATACGTCTGTTGTCCCTGCCCCATTATTTCTTTTATAGCCGAAGCCGGAAGTGTTTTTAGTCCAGGTTCGTCACCAACGGTAAACAACAATCCTTTTTGACCACGTTTATCAAAAGCATCTGTTTTGGTATGAAAAGCTGCAAAGTACCAGGCTAATAGATAACTTTCGCCCATATTTCCACCACCACCACCTTCGATGTAGGTTCTGGTTAACCACATATCCAACTCCTGATCTCCAGATTCAAATTGTCCTACCTGAAGCGGATATCTGTCGCATTCGTGATCGCCAATTCCTAAGAATAAAAGAGCAGGATCCGGAACGCCTCCCTGAATGATTCCACCCATTAGTTTAGGAAGCCCTTCTTTGATTAATTCATGCGGAATATGTCCCATACTTCCCGTAACATCAAGACCTAAAATAATGGGAACTGTATTTGGATGAACTTCTGAATCTCTTGCTTCTCTAAAAACCACACCATTTGGATTCATAGATTCGTGCGCCATTCGTAATGAATTTTGTGTAAAAATTTCACTCGCACTTTTTTTTCCGTAACCTGCTGCTTCTGCTCTGCTCAAACGAGCGCCTAAATCATATCTTGTACCTCCCATAACTAGAATGTTTTACCAAATAAATATTCGAATCTCTTTTTTGTTACTTCAAACTGAATGTTTAAATTTCTGATGGTCAGCGAAAGTTCCATGTCTTTCTGAACAAAGGCTTCCGGTTGGAAATCAGCAAATGTCAAACTGTTTTTATCCAGCGGACTAATATCGATTAATCCTTCCTGTTCTCTTTCGAGTCTTTTTATTTTTAGTTCTATATCTTCAACTCTACGTCTGTAAATTAACTCTGAATCCTCACCAATTGTTTTGGCTCTGTCTTCTCTAATCTGATCATTGTTTCTTTTTAAAGACTCAATAAATCTTGGTTTTAAATCGTCGCTCATTGGGTTTGTTTTTTAGATTCAAGTTTTCTTTATTTCAGGTTTCATGTTATCTGCAACAACTTGAAACTTGGAATCTAAACTTGAAATGGTTAATAGGTTTTATTTGTTTCATGCTTCATATGATCTTCAGCAACTTGAAACCTGAAACTTTAAACTAATTTATCTAAGCTTATAACTTCTACACTTTCACCTTCGAAATCTTTTACGGAGTTAGTAGTAAATATTTTGTCAAAACAATTTAAAACTTCAAATCCTTTATTGAAAATTCCGTGGCTTACGGCTAGGTATAATTTTCCGGCGTTTTTCTTTTTTAGTTCTTCTGCTAATCCAACGAAAGTTCCTCCGCCGTCGCAAATGTCATCGACAATTAAACAATCCATTCCGTTTAAATCGTCTTCGTACACTTTAAATCCAGACAATTTTCCGGTTTTTACATCGCGGCTTTTACTGCATTCTACCACCTCAACGCCTCCTAAAAACTCCGATACTTTGTAGATTTTCTTTAATGCACCACCATCCGGAGAAATCAATTTTACGTTTTGACCAATTACTTTTAACACTTCCTGAATAAAAGTATGATTTGGAATAACCTCGCAGTTGTTTACTAATGCAGGAGTAACTTCTGAATGCGCATCAAAAACAAAAACTTTATTTAACTGAAGTCCGTTTATAATATCTGCATATACTTTTACTGATAATGACTCTCCTTTTATCATAACACGATCTTGTCGCGCTGCCGGGAAATACGGAATAAAAAGATCAATAACCTTTACATCCATTCTGCGCAAAGCATCTACTGTGATACACAATAAACCCAAATCGTTGAATGAATTTAATCGGTGTGTGATAGTTATCTTTTGAGTTGTATCAAAATTTGGATCGATCTTAATGTGTGGTTCTCCTCCGGAAAATGTAAAACTTTGAAATTTAATTTCTTCCTGGTTAAGAACTGGGGCGAATTTTGGGTCTAAATTTAGTATCATAGTTTTTTAGTTTGCGTTAATTATACGCAAATGTAGAATTTAATTTTTAATAAACAATTTATTTTGTGTAAAAATTACGCAAACTTATTCTTTTTCTTCTTTAAAGTATTCTTTTGAGACTTTTTGAGCAATTAATTTTCGCTTTTCTTTTAGTGCTAAGTCTTCGCTATCAAAGGCTTTGACCATTCTTTGTCCTTTGGTTCCAACTCTTCCGTATTGTACAATTATATTTTTGCCATCTAAACCAATTTCCCAATATTTATTGCTTCCGTTGGCTGTATTCAAATAACGTTCAAAATCAACATTGCTTGTAACCGTTTCACTTTGACTATTATGTAAAGCATCATTTTCCACTTCAATATTGATTTCCTGCATTTCTATTTCGTCAAAAAAAGATTCGTTTTTGAGCGCAGCACCAATCATTTTTAAAACTCTTGGTCTGTTTTCGATCCAGTCTTTCGAATAAATTTGACAAACCACCCAGCCATTTGCTTTTAGAATTTCAGGTCTTAATAAATATTGTTCGAGTACATCAGTATTAGCGTAATGCAAATCGTCGTCGATCATTATTCCTAAAACAAACACTTCGTCATCTGCTGCTTTTTTAATTCCGAGGTGGCATTTAAACTTACTTTGTCCAATATTTTTGGTTACGAAATAGCCCATCTTTTCCATTTCTGCCTGAATCTGATCTGAAATGATACTTGATGTTTCGATTTTATGTTTACTGTTTATCGAATTCAAAACATTGTTTGCTGCTTCTAATTGTCCTAAACTAATCAGCTCCGCATATTGCAGGTATTTTCTAAAGTAATTGGCTCCTTCGTTGTATTCATTCTTGATGTCGGTATATTTAATTGAACTCACGACGCACATGCTTCTCTTGGCTCTTGAGAAAATTACATTCAGTCGTTTTTCTCCGCCACGTTTGTTAATTGGACCAAAGTTCATCAACATTTTTCCGTTTGAATTGTAGCCGTAACAAGTACTCATGATGATAATATCCCGTTCGTCTCCTTGTACGTTTTCTAGATTTTTGACAAAAAGCCCAACAAACTGATTGTTTTCAATACGTTTGTATTCTTCTTCAATCAGGTTTTCAAAAACTTTATCTGCAACACAAAGATTTTCTATTGCCGTTTCGATTTCGTTTTGCTGTTCCATCGAGAAAGCAACAATTCCAATACTTTGTTCTTTATTTTGTACCAAAAGTTCACGCACCATATTGGCAATATAGTCTGCTTCTTTTATGTTAGAACGTGCGTTGTAAACTCCTTTTTGAATATAATGATACGAGATAGGTTTCGAAAACAAATATTCCAGATTATTCTTCGCTTCTTTTACATCCTCCACAATTATAGGTTTACCTAATTTGCTGTGATCTTTTAAATCCGGAATGGTCAATAATTTACTATCATAAAATGAAGCGTTAGAAAAACCAATCAAGGCTTCGTGTTTGCTTCGGTAATGCCATCCGAGCATAATCGACGGAAATTTACGCGCTCCTTGTGTCAGGAAACTATCGGCATCTAATGAGAAATAATCATTGTCTTCTTCTGAGGCATCTGTCCATAAATCGTCTTGGTTTCCGGATGAACTTCCAAAGAAATTACTTGGCGGCATTTGCATTTCATCACCTACGATTATGGTTTGCTTTGCTCTGTAAATAGGTACTAATCCTTCTTCTAGTGTTATCTGACTTGCTTCGTCAAAAATAACAACGTCAAAATAGTTTTCGTCAACGGGTAACGTATCGGAAACACTCAACGGACTCATTAACCACACCGGTTTTATTTCGCGGATGATTTGTCCTGAATCTGAAGAAGCCAATTCACGAATCGATTTGAATCGAATACTTTTGCTGAATTCATTTTCCAGAATTTTTCTTCCTTCGGTAATTGACCTCTTGCTTTCTTTTTGGTCTGGCGTCATTCCGGAAACGGACATTTCAGACATTAAAATCAGCTCTTTCAGATTACTGACCTGTTTGGCGATAATGTATTTTCCGTTTACCGCTAATAAATCGGCATGCATTCTTTTTACTTTCTGAATTGAAGTATGCAACAAATCCATGTTGAATTTTTTATGCGTGTAATTGATCGCATAATACTTTTCTAATGATCTTTCTGCTAAGGTGATTTTGAGATGCTCCAGCGGAATTTTCTTCGATTTTAATAATTGAATCACTGACGGATTTACATCTTGTATTTCATCAAAAAAGGAAGCATACAAGTCAAAGTACATTTTCTTGCCGTTAATCGCTGTAATTTGATTCTCGATGTCACTAAGGCTTATATTCTCATAATTTTCGATGCTGTTGCATAAAGAAGAATTTACTTTTAAGAACAGGTTCTTAATTTCTGCTACTTCTTTTCGTTCTGCTTCGTTTAGGTTTCGTGCAAAATTTAAAATGGTTGCATCTAATTCTTTTTTAAGTGTTTCGGTATGGTATTTTAATTCGAATAAATCGCCGAGATCGTATTTATTTTCTAATTCGCTTTTTAAAACATTGAACTTTTCTTCTTCTTCAAACTGAGCGCAGTAATTCTCTAAAATTACAGACAAACTCGGTTTTATGGTATGTTTGCTAAGGTCATAAACCGCTAAAATTTCGTTTCTGATCTTTTTATAATCTGAA
>Ga0247817_10000177_pt1 | contig 41343 bp, 71 predicted proteins | sample UWRJL212509R1_FD_178010 | JGI IMG/M metagenome (GOLD analysis project Ga0247817, IMG submission 178010) | Plant litter microbial communities from Arlington Agricultural Research Station in Wisconsin, United States - UWRJ-L212-509R-1 | ecosystem: Environmental > Terrestrial > Plant litter >... | reverse complement strand
GGAATACCGCCTAGAGGATCAAGAAGCGAAAGCTAATGCAAGGCAATAAACACATCTTTTATATGCTCGGTTCGCTTATTATTTATAGCGTACTGGGCATATTTGTTTGGAGGCCGATTGTGGGCGATGCTCGTTTTTACATATATGAAGACTTGCGCCAAATAATCGCATGGGTAATTGTTTGTTTTTGGGTAACAATCTCCTATTATGGAGGATTAAAAGTGTGGTGGAAAACTATATGCGTACACCTGTTCAATTATTGGATATTTTTCGGATTTCTGGACTCAATCAATATCGCAATGGTTTACACAAAACATTTTCCGTCTCAATCGTTGGGAAATGAAGAGCTGAACGATGGATTAATGTATATTGATTTATTCACGTGTTCTAGTGTTTATGTTGTTGTAAATCTAATTGTATTTTGCTTGATAATGCCGAACGTTCCGAACTGGTTGAAAAAATAAAAGCATCCATTTTAAATTACGGATGCTTTTCCCTATTTGCATTTCCCGGCTATGCTCGTCCGAGAGTAAGAACTATTCAAATGTAGTAATTTATATTGGTTCTAAACAAAAAATGTATTTACTTTGCATCAGTTCGTTGATGTATTATTGAAAGTCGTTTGGACGCGGGTTCGATTCCCGTCAATTCCACCACGTAAGGAATCAGGTTTGTAGTTATGCCTGACCCGCCGATTATAAAATACGGGGTTGATTGGTTTTGACAGCGATAAAGTAGGTATTACGGAGAACTAAAAACAATAACCGACGACAATAACGTCATCAGCATTGCGCCGCTTAGAGCAGTTGCATAGTTGCGTTAAAGAAACGAAATTCTTACTAATCCCGACCAACATCGGGATTTTTTAATTTAGAATCATTCTTAACATAACCCTACGTATATTTGTGTTTCGCTACATTAACACAAGATAAAATATGGAAATTAAAGGAAGTACCGAATACGTTGACTTATCTAAGCAAAAAGAGCCTTGGTATCAGTTGAACGTAACAAATATGTGGGATTGGACAACAAAATCAATTTGCAATAAAAATTTTGAAAACGGACACATAGTGCATTTTCATTTGAATTACAATAGCCCAATTTCGGATAATCAATATAAATCCGAAACGGTAACCGAAATAACTCAGGAAATCAAAGACGAATTAGCAAAAATGGGCTATAATGTTTATTGAAATAAGTCTATAATTATTGATGGAAACCCGTCTTAAACAATATCCACCCCAACAATCCGTTTCTATTGATATTATTTTTAAATTAGCCGAACGTAACCAATTAATAACAAAGAATATGAAAGAAATCGTATCACAACAATTCAGCCTTAGCATCAGGGATTTTCTTAAAGGCGCTTTAGTAGCTGTATTATCGGCCATTGTGCCAATCGTCAATGCGGCGATCCTCTCTTATCAAACGGCAGAAGCAAACTTTACAATGCCCTGGACAACTATGGGAATTGTATCTTTAGGCGCATTTGTCGCTTACATCGCAAAGAACTTTTTGGAGCCTACAAAGGTTATCGATTTGAAGCCTAGCGAGTTTAAGGTAGAACAAGTTAAAAACGCACAATAATGTATAACGAACCGGTCAACCAAGAACTCGCGAACAGCCTATACGTTACCTACGAGTTGGTTTCAACAAACAACGAGTTTTTGTTTTGAAACGCCTAATCCCAATACCGTACTACCTAACCACAATCGCGTCGATATACTGCGGTATTAACAGCCATTGGATTGGTTGGATATTTGCAGTGTTTTCAGCGTTGGCAGCGGTGGGTTATTCGATAAAGTATTGGAGTGATCCACAATAATTAGTTAGTTGAGAAGCCGCCTTACATTGGGCGGTTTTTTAATTTATATTCATTCTTAATAGTTTTTGTTGTAGGTTTGCTTCGTGGAACTACAGACCCACAGCGAAAATATTATTGGTGAATTTATTTATCAATGGAAGTAGCCCCGATTGTCTGTAGCAGTCGGGGTTTGCTTTTTAAAATTATTTATTATGGAAAAACTATTTGATGATTCATTGCTTTTTCAGAAAGAAAGACCAACAAAAATAACAGCACAGCAGGAGGAAAAAATGTATGTTGATTTCGCAAAAGAAATCATTGAAAACCAATATTCTGAATATGATGAGGAAAGTATTATAGAGGACTTAAAAGAATTGTCTTGGCATGACAGCGGATTTGAAAAAGCGAAAAAATTGGAAGACGGATGTGCTAGCTATGAATTTACAGGGGACTTTATAGATTGGCTCGATAACATGGCTTGTGAACGGGATTATATTTTAAAAGAAAATGTAAAAATGTGGGTTAAGGCTCACAATCCACAGCCAAAATTAGAAAAGGGCGACCAACTTAAAATCAATGAATCATTGAGTCGAACGCCTGATTTAAAAAAGGATTCTGTTGTTTACATTACAGGTATAAATATGGAACAGGCTTATTATACTATTTCATCAGATCCTGATAAAAACGGAGGTTACGTTTTAGATTTTGAAAAAGTTGAATCCAAATGTGAAATTCTTTCGCAATAGTAAACTCCAAACCGCTCCCACCCGAGCGGTTTTTTTATCCGCAATAAACCCACAATGCCAGCGTTATCAAAATGTGTGAATCTTGGAATATTTTACATACTTTTGTATAAGCACCATTTACTACCTTTAAACACGCATGGCAGAAACGCAGACCGAGAAGAAGAACACCAATTGGATTGCGATTGCAACAGCCGTGCTGATACCACTCGGTACCGCTTGGTATGTTGACCGTGAACAGCGATTGAAAGACAAGGACGCACAAATTGACAGGATGGAGAAAAGGGAGCTTCGCCTGGAGACAAAACTTGACGATTCCAGGAACGAAACGAAATATTGGATCAACCAGACAATAATCGCTAACCGGGAAATACCACAACTGCTAGACACTTTGAAAGCCAGAATCAAAAAACCTAGAACCAATGAATAAAACATTACTCATATTGCCATTTACAGCCATGCTGCTTATCGGATCGAACAGGGTTAATCCAGAGGCGCACAAGCAACGTCCTATTGAAATAGACGTGCAGGATATTGACCACGAACTCGAACGATTACGAATTGAAGTAAAATGCGAAAGAAACGAAAGTTCCAAATCGAAACAAGATTTCATTATCTTTACCGAGAACATGACCGATAAGGAAAAGACGGCCGCTAAAAAACTTGTTGAATGAAACTACTCACCAATACCTCTATTTCATTAATCGCCCAAGAATTTGGACTTACCTATGCAAAGGTAAAAACCGTTGTTTTGATTGAGTCGGGTTCACAAGCATTCGATCCGATAACTGGAAAGATAATTATCCAATTCGAACCACATTGGTTTAAACGCAAATCTCCTTACTCTCCAAGCGGTAAATGGTCAGTAAACAAAGTGGAAAAGCAAGCCGCAGAATGGTCGGCGTTCAACGACGCTTTTTCAAAGAACCAAAACGCCGCAATGGAAGCAACTTCTGTTGGACTTATGCAAGTAATGGGTTTTCATTGGAAATTATTGGGATTCAAATCCGTTGGCGCTATGTGGGATTATGCTAAGGCAAGTGCGGAAAATCAACTTCGATTAGGATTGCTTTTTATAAAGTCCAATAAAAAAATGTTCGATGCATTGGTCAAGACTGATTGGGCTACTTTCGCATATTACTACAACGGTGAACAATACCGAAAATTTAATTACGATGTTCGATTAAAAAACACATACGCTAGGTTCGCCTGACTCCCTACACCCCCACACCAACCGCTAAGAGATTAGCGGTTTCTTTATTTAGAACGATTATGAATTACCATTTATTTTATGTGATGTGCTTATTATATTATTTAAGTTTTGTAGATTTGAATATTATTAATCGAAACACTTAGAAATTATGACTAATACAAGGGTGGTTAAGTGGCAAGGAATTAAGAACAACGAAACAAAACAAGTTACAAACGGTTATTTGTGGATTGAGTTTTTAGAAAACATGATCCTGATAAATACTAAACCAAATATTGTAAAACATGAGTTTAAATTTTACGAAAAAGGCAAAAAACATGGTTTTGGAATAAGGGCTAAAAACAGAAGGGAAGCAATTACAGAATTTCACAAATTTTATAAAGTACTATAACAAAATGGCAAATAAAACTAAAGACGAAAACGACGTAAAGAATATCCGAATTCCAATATTAGTAAGCAAGAACGACTTAAAGCGTCACGGAGGAAGATCAAAACTATCAACCAAGTTCCGTGCAGTACGCGATGGAAAATAACCCACACTACTCGGGTTTTAAAATGTAAACTTTAAACTATTATATTAATATGGAAAATTCAACAGATTTCAAAACTAGAGAAATTAAAGACGGAGAAAAAGTATACTTAATGGGCGGTCCCGTAACAAGACTTACAGTATTATCATCAACAAAGGAAGCTGTAACATTGGATTTTGGAGGCGATTTCATGTGCTCCAAGTCTTCTGTAAGAGTTATATCCAACGAAGACGAAATGAACTCAATTTGCATGTTAAAAGAGGAATAATTAACCAAATACCACAACTACTTCGGTAGCCGTGAGAGTCGGCAGGACAGATGGCGAAATTTGGTAGACGCTAAAGAGGAATAGATTGGTAAGGTAGACTAAAATCCGAAGTCGTAAAAGCTGGGTTTAGGAATCGTTGTAGAGGCTACTACAAGGCGTGAAAATCGTGAAACAAATTGACATACCAATCATTGCAGGTTCGAATCCTGCTCTGTCCACAAACTTTATTTTTCAACCGCCATTGGGCTTAAACAGAAATTATTATGGAAACCATTTCAATAGTAAATACAATATTAATTTTAGGAATATTACTATTCTTAATCAAAAAGCATTGCGTTTTATACATATACGTAAATAGAACTTTTTGGATGAAAAAGATTTATTCGGTTACGCTTATGAGAATTACCCATAAAAATGAATATGTAACAGCTGCATCTGGAATTTTCACAATTAAAATAAGGAACTATAAAAAAGCATCTGAATGGGATTCTGAACAATTTAAAAATGGTAATTACAAAAAATTAACCAACCTAAACCAACAACAAAATGGAAAGTGAAATACCTACCTTTACCCTCGGAATTACTTTAAACTTAAAATAAGACAAAATGAAAACGAAAGAGAAAATAGAATATAATCATTTAAGCAACACCCAAATTAAAGTGTTACGCGCCTTATTAGATAAAGGCAAAATAACTAGGGTTTTAGAGGAAGATGGTTATAAGTACACTTGGGAAGATTGGGAACAAAACGAGAATTATTTATATCCAAGCACTTTTCACGTTTTGAACGAAAACCATCTGATTGAAAAATACCTTTCACCAACCCCTTACTGCGACTTTTATTGTATTTCAGCAATTGGCATAGGGTATTTAGAACAAATAACGAATTAACCAATGCCAACATATTTAACAAAATACGAACCTTGGGGAGGGCCTGGTTACCACACCAGAGGCGAAATGTATCATTTGTATCTATTGAAAATATCTTTCTTTGGATTGATAAAAAAGGAGGTTAAAACATCTATTTTAATTCCTTATGACGCCGATTTCTCAGCTACTCGTGAAAATTGGGATAACCATATAAAAAACAAAATACCAGTAACATGACAAATTTAATCACACCACAAGAAGCGGAGAAAGCGGCGAATCAGTACGCTAAATTATTGTCTGAATGCCAATCAGAGCAAGATAAGTTTAAGATAAATATTGGCTATCTAGCAGGTTGGGCGGCTCACTCCAACCAAGTTATCCCCGCGTTGGAAAGCTGTAAATCGCTACTTGAAATGTTTGTTTTTAGAGCATTCAAAGAAGTAAGCCCGAAACAAAGAAGTTTTGTTATCGGAGCATCAAGCGTTGGATATGCAGTTTACGAGTTTAAGCACGGGTGTTTTTTTATTGGCCTTGAACGACACGATGATGTACATTCATGGATGCCTTTACCCGACGCAATAACTTCGCAGTTATGCCAATCAACCCTCGCCAAACTAAAGGAATTAACATCTAAATAAAGGATTATGAAAAACACTAACAACCCCAGCGCATTTCCAATAGTAGGAGCAAACACAGTAAGATCAGAAGGGATGACGTTACGGGATTATTTCGCGGCCAAAGCGATGCAAGCAATGATAGGAAACCCTAACATTCAAGGTCCCGATGACTCAAGTAAAGACTTTGATCTTTTCTCGAAACGAGCATATCGATATTCCGACGCAATGCTCAAAAACCGCGAACTTTAACCAACGCGATCATTCGCATAGAAAATAACAATTATGAAAACACTACACCTTACGCTTAAGAAAAAATGGTTTGATATGATTTTGTCGGGCGAAAAATTGGAAGAATATCGTGAGATTAAAGGGTATTGGATTAAACGATTGATTGGGGCGTGGTTTTCTGATGAAATTCATTTTACTCATTGGTTGAATAATTTACCGCAGCACGTAACGCTTCAATGCGTAGTTAATAATTACGAAACCATAACATTCAAAAACGGCTATTCGAAAAACGCTCCTACAATGATTGTTGAATTCAAAGGAATTGAAATCGGAAAAGCTAAACCCGAATGGTCAGACAATTGGCAAGGCGATGTTTTCATTATCAAACTCGGTAAAATCCTAACCAATGAACCCAAAACCAAAAAAGAACCAAAGAAATAATGATTAAAATGGGTTGTATTTAATCCCCCAACACACGATCAATTGGATAAACACTAAACATTAAAGGAAAATGAATACAACAGAAAAAAACAAATTGATTGCGGAATTTATGGGATATGCGATCAGCGAACAAACAGAAGGATTCGCTCAACGAGATAAGTACCCTAAAAATCCTTTTGAAGAAATATCCTTTAATTCCTCTTGGGATTGGCTAATGCCCGTTGTTGAAAAGATTCATTCAGATACTGATTGTTTTGTAACAATTTATTACAAGGAGTGTACAATTCACAATATGTATTCCAACAAAATGAAGGATATTAGGTCTGAAAAAGAAAACACGCTTCAATCCATTTATGAAGCAGTAGTTCAGTTTGTGAAATGGTACAACGAAACAATTAACCAAAACCTCGCGAAGTAAAGGTAATCGCCAATGTAGATTATGAGTACAATAAACACACAAGTAACTTTCTTCCCATCGGAGGAAACGCGCGAAAGAAAGCTAAAAGGAGTTCGTAAAGGCAAGAAATCATTCGGCGCGATTATCGTCGATGTAAACGTTGCGAGCGTTGATTTGGCAGTATTCACCGGCGAGGATTCAAAACCCGTCGTTACCGTTAAAAATGTGAAATTCAAAGACGATGCGGCCGATAATGAAAACGCCTGGGCAGTGTAGTTAACACCCCGTTTCGGCGGGGTTAATTTAGAATCATTCTTAGTTTAATTTCAATTATTTTTACAATCTAATTTAAAGACATTATGAAAATAGAAAGGAAATTCCACAAGGGAGCACAATTCGATAAACCTTGTAAAATACACTTTTTGTTGCGGGTTGACGATTTAAAAAAAGTAGTTAATTGGAGTCAAGAAGATTTTGATTATGCTTTAAAAATGCTCGAAATTGTAAAATTAGACATCGAAAAGCATATAACCCTTATGAAAGGATCTTACGATATAGTTAATAACTTAAAAACAAAGTAATGGACAACCAACAACAAGGTTTCCAAATACCAAACAAGTACTTTTGGATCTTACTGATACTGTTCGCGATTGTATTGTTGCTTTACTATTTCGCCAAGCATCGGAATATCCCAGAAGCAATAAAGCAAAACAAAGCTGCCGTCGAGCAAAACGATGCGAAATTAGACACGAACACCTTTCAATCGGATAATGTATCGAGTAAGGCAAAGAAAGCCTCTAAAAGAGCAGTTAAACGAGCGGAGTCAGCAATAGAAGAAAGTAACGCATACACACCAACCGGGAACGATAGTGTTGCCGGTAAATATTTAATTGAGTATTGATTATGGAAAGAGAGATTAAGTTTGAATACGTTTGGAAAAACGGGAATAGCTTTATAAAAGAAGCTTGGAATCTTGACGAAATTGCCCAAGGAATGTGCTATGAAACATTTACTGATGCGCCGCTGCATAGAAATTACAAAAATGTTGCTAAACGTCAATTCACGGGATTAAAAGATAAGAACGGAGTTGATATTTATGAAGGGGATATTGTAAAAACCACAATTAAATTACTCATCAAAGAATCGGAAGACATTTGTGTTGTTGAATACGATCTGTGTAATCCTTGTTTTGTAATGATCGGTGTAAACGATAAGCACATAACCCATTATGATTTTGTAGTATGCGGATTGAGGAAAGTAGAAATCATTGGCAACATCCATCAAAATCCCGAACTACAATGCGCACAATAATCCTCCTAACCCTCGCCACGTTCTCAATGAGCGCTCAAACCTTCAGAAAGGATGGCGATTTGATACTGCCTAAACCGCAGATACAGAAAATAGCGGACAGCTTACGCAAGCACGAGAAATGCGAACCAGCGAAACAGAAGTTACTGCGGATCATCAGAGAACAGGATTTATCATTAATTCGCGTATTGGATAGCCTTGAGGTGTTACGGCAGGAGCGTGATAATTTGTATGAAGAGGGGTTGAAGTTGCAGTTCGACGCGGGGCAACTCAACGAAGCAAACAAGTGGTACCGAAACCGCTGGCTTTGGATGGGAATAGGCGCGGCTTTTGGCGGGTGGATGGTTAACTATGTAAAGAGTAATTGATATGGAATCACTCGAGAAGTTTTTAGAAACACGCATGCGGCAATCACAATTTCAGGCGATGATGATTCCGCGTTATCTTGAAAACCCTAACAGGTTTATTGGCAAAAGAACGCCGACGATGGAACAGGCTGCGATGTTTGAAGAAGATGCAGGAAAATGTAAAAAATGTTTGGATATTTTAAAAGAGATTCAGATTAAAAAACGTGCAGAAAACAGGCGCAAAAAAACGCCATAATTGTAGACTAACCTTTAAAAAAAATTGAGATGGATGTACGAGAATTACGAATTGGAAACATCGTTTTAGACGACTTCTCAGGAGAAGAAGGAAATGTAATTGAGATTCATAAAACTCAAATAGTCGTTTCCTTGAATAGCGGAATAATAAAGGCTGATTTGGATTCTTTTTCGCCAGTTCAATTAACCGAAGAATGGCATAAGCGATTAGGAGAAATAAAATACTTTAGAAACACATTTGAGTGCAGACAAAATATTAATAACTATGGAAGCATTTATGCTTGGCAAAACGGAAAATGCATTTTTATAAGACACGTTAATTATGTTCATGAATGGCAAAATGCTTACTGGATATTAACAAATACCGAATTAACCCAATGACCACCGACCAAACCATACACGACCTCCACCCAAGAGGGAGGGAGAAGCAAGCAATCGAAGCAGCGGCCAGAATCGATGCGATGCAAAAGAGACAGCTGATAAAAATAGTCAAAAGACTCAATCCGTATTGGTCGGAGGAATATGTGAAGGATTACGTTAATGAATTTTTAATGGAGCAGGAATGAAAAAAACCACAATTACCATACACCTACTAGCGCCTCAAAAGCACCTTGTAAACGGACAAACCCAAGATAAGTTGTCCGATGCAGAAAAGAAAGCCGTTAATCAATTCATTAAAGACTGGCAAAAATACAACCCGACAAAGTAAGTCGGGTTTTTTATTTAGAATGGATTTAAATTGCGTGAAAAATAGCGTGATATGTTGCGTATGTTATTTTGTTTTATATCTTTGGTGAAACAAATAACAAATAGGAATTATGCAAGTATTTTACAACCCAACGTCAATGAATGATAAATATGAAATTAAATCTTACGTTGAAATACCCGAAGCCGGTAAAAATTTAGGAGGAAATAACGTAGTAGAATATAAAGGAACTGCGTATTTCAATATGAAGTTTCACTATTGGGTGAATAAAAAAGATTTAGATATAATTATAGAAAAATACAACGCCTTAAGAACTTATATGTAGTATGAGAGTTTCGAAAAAAACTTTAAAAACATTAGAAACCGCAAATCAAAAAGAACCTTTGATTTGCGGTTATCAATCTAGTCAAATACAAAAAGACTATTTAATTTTAATAAACGGTGAAAATGTAGAGGTTGGATATAGATGCGGATGCGGAAAAAAAGATAAAACACATCTGGTATTTGAGGAGTGGGTAAAAATAATAAAATCATTAAAAAAAGATGGTTTTATCATAAAGGAGGAAAACGTAACTCACGCAAATAAATCTCCTACTATGGCACAAGGTTTCTGGAACAGTATAATTTATTCAATAACTAAATAACAAAAAATCAGCGTCGCGGCTGTAACGCGCAATACCATGAACGCACACATCGAATCATTAATAAAAAGATCAAATAAAACTACCATTCAAACATTGGTAAGAAACTTTGATATTGAAAGACTCGGTTATATGTATTCAGACATTATAGAGGATGCGTTTGGCGTTAAAAAAGGAACAGCATCATTCGGAGTAGCGGTAAGAGAATTGTTTTCAGACTATAAAGTAAATAAAATAAGATTGTCCGAATTGGATTTATTATGAGAAACGCAATGTCTAAATACAAACTTCATTACTCTATAGATGTTAAACGTGAACAAATGAAAATATACAACGATGCTGCTGATGAATTTAAATCGCTTAATCAACCGTTGTCGGTATTCGTTAGAAAGTGTAATAAAATTCTAAAACAATCAAAATGAAACTAAAACAACCGCTTTTAACCAAGCTAAAAACAGATCACAAGTTCCGAGGCAAATTGCAACACGAACTTAGCATACCCGAAAGCACATTGCGTTACAGGGTAAACAACAACATACTACTCGACAGCCACAAAGCAGTTGAGTTCTTCAAGAAAAACGGGGTTAAGATGGGTGAAATATTTGAAAAGGAGTAGGTATGAAAAGAGAAATTAAGTTTAGATGTTGGAACGGCGAGCAAATGATTTCGCCTGATTATATAACGAGAGAAGGGGTTGGATTTTGGAAAGAAAACAGCATTCCTACAACCTCAAAATTGTTGATGCAATTCACGGGATTAAAAGACAAAAATGGAGTTGACATTTACGAGGGAGATATTTGTAAATCTACTTATTTTAAAGCGATTGGTAAAAACCATATCACAAAGCAAATTGTTGGTTTTGAAAACGGTTGTTTTCATCTCAAGTCTTTTGGAGAGGATGAAGGAATTCCGCAAGAAATAGGGTTCTTTGACACTTACTCTCCTTTGTACGAATTTTCTATGCCCACTTCTAATAAAATTGAAGTAATCGGAAACATCTACGAAACACCAGAAATACTACTACAATGAAACAAAAATGGTTCTTCGACACGCCCCAAACATTAATCAGTATAGCCATTGTTGCGTGCGCGGTAATTGCCGGGATATTATTCACTAAAGCAATATTATTATCATGACAGAATTATTCAACCCATACTTCGACAACCCGCCCGAGCAATTCAAAGCAGGGTGTCTTAACGAGGCAATCGACAACTACATCGGCAATCCATCCGATGAAAACTTATCCGAAATAAGACACTACCAGGACGAGGAACACATTAAGCGGAACAAGATCCGTGAACTTAAGTCGTTTTTGCAAGGTCTTGCGGATGATAAAAACGGAACGGCATCTGTAGTGTTGCATAAAATGAAAGGGATATGAGAACAATAGTCGTAATAGCAATAGTATTTGTTTTTCTAAATGTTATATTGGCATTTATTAAAATTTGTCAAGGATATAATAGCGATAGACTTTCTGCTTTTCTTGGATGGTTAACTGCGTTACTTTGGATAATAGTAAAATCAATAGATAACCCATGAGCAAAATTACTCAACACATCAACCACGCGAACCTTATCCGAATCAACCAATCACTTCGGGGATTCCCAAAGGTTGATCCGACAACTGTATTCGATGAGGATTACCAGCGGCCGATATCGGAATGCCTTAAACTTCAAAAACGCGCTTTATGGCTCCGCGACTTGGTGAGCCTTTGGAAAATTAGGATTAATTTAAATTAGATAGGAATTATGGAACAAACTCAAACGGACTGGCGTAAATACCGAAAGTCCACACACCTTGCATCTGCTGATTTGGACGCGATGGAAACAGACGGATTACCTTTGATATTTACAATAAAGGAGGTTAAATACGAAACAGGCGTAGACGTATCGGGAACTAAAATGGATGGTATTTTCTGCTACTTCATTGAAGCGGTAAAGCCACTGAAATTAAATTCAACAAACAACAAGATACTTGCCGGATTCGCCAAGAAAAACGGAACCGAAGGTAAAGAGGCGCATATTATCGAGAATTGGAAAGGTATGCGAATTGAGTTGTACGTTGACCATAACGTCAAAATGATGGGCGCAATTACCGATGGTGTGCGAATTAAGCCAATACAGCCACAAGTTACCGGAAAAGTAAAGCCTGCATTCACGGTTGAAATGTTCAAAAAAGCATTTGACGCCAAAGCAACAATCGAATCAATCAAAAAATCTTATACCGTTTCTGCTGAAATAGAAACAAAATACCTTTCTTACGATGGAAAATAACAACCAAAGAACAGAAGAATGGACTGCTCAACGACGCGGAAAATTTACAGCCTCAGAAATACATAAATTAATGGGCATTAAAGGACTTGGTGAAACCGGTAACACCTATGCATTTGAGAAAGCCGTTGAGGAACTTGAAGGCGATTTCGATGAGGATGATTACATTTCATTCGACATGCAGCGAGGGGTTGATTTAGAACCGCTTGCTTTGGAAAAGTTTCGATCCTTGAAAGAAGCTGATTTCCTATCTGTTGAATGCTGCGGTTTCTTTGAATCAAAAGACGGCCATAGCGGATCAAGCCCAGACGCATTAGTTTCAGACAATTCCGTTTTTGAAAGCAAATGCCCAAAATCGGCAACTTTTTTCAAGCTGGTTGCAGATGGTAAGGTGGATAAAAAGTATTACGATCAGATGCAGAAGCAAATGTCCGATACGAACACAGATAGAGCCTATTTCTTCAACTATCTTGTCCACGAAGGAAAAGAGTATTGGCATGAGATTATCGTTGAGCGTGAGCAAGCCTACATCGATTTGATGAATATTCGGATTGCTGAGGCGGTTGAGATTAAAAAGGCTTATATTGAAAAGATTAAAGCTAACAGGCAGTATTAATGAAAGAATTCACGATTACCGAAGTTTCATTAAAAACGAAGCTGACTATAAACCAAATACGATCTCGAATGAAATTCAGGGAAATTAAAGGCAAGACGCTTAATAATATTTTGCTTTTCAACGAAGCTGAGGTTGAGTTGATTTCCAGGAAACGAAACATGATTGTAGATTTTAATACAGAGAACGCAATAATTAATCGTTACCTAACTACAACGGAAAACCAGATTGAACGCATTTGCGAGTACTTTCAAGTTAGCAGCGTTACCGTTCACAGGATTATTAATGAGCATTTTACCGGTGGTTACTTGATTCTGGAAAGCAAAATGAATGACGATCCGTTATGACCACAACTCAAATAGACAAACTTTGGTATTTCAGGATTTACCGTTACAACGGAATAAGCAAAGCCGGTCGCGTAAAATACCATAAAAGAAAATCTATTCGAGCAGCTTATATGATCCGGTTATTCGGTCGTGAAAAACTAATTTGGTGGTTAGATAAGGCACAAAAGCAAGATAAGCCGTTTTGCGCCACTAAAAAGGAATTGTACAGGATTGTGGTTTACCGAAACAGGATGTTGCAATAGCGGTTATATTAATGAATTTCATCAAAACTTTTTCTTTAACATTTAAGGCGCATATATTTATGCGCCTATTTTTACAATTATGCAACCATACCCTCACCAGCTACAATCAATTATAGAAACCGAAACGCACCTTGAAACGGAGCAGCGTGTTTTATTTCAACTTTCGACCGGTGGAGGCAAGACCGCCTACTTTTCATTTTTGGCCCAACGCTTTATACAGCGTACCGGAAGCAAAGTCCTTGTACTGGCCCATCGTGAGGAATTGATAACGCAAACATTATCGACACTCAGGACCATAGGCGTGACTTGCGAGAGCGTTGTAGCATCAAAAAAATCTTTGAAGCACCTTTCAAGCGCATACGTCGGAATGGTCCAAACCCTAAAAAATAGACTATCAAAAGACCCTAACTTTTTACAAGATGTTGGACTGATTATTTGTGATGAAGCACATTTATTATTTTACGAATGGATTTTTGAATACTACCCGAACGCGAAAATAGTTGCAGTAACCGCAACGCCTGTACTTCTAAAAAAAATACAATTCAGCAAATGTTCAAGGTGTGGTAAAATTGCAAACACCCCTGAAATTTGTTGCCGGATTGAAATGTACGAATACACTCGTGATATGACGCTTTCGGAAATTTACGAAAACATAATCATTGGCCGCAGTATATCTGAACTCATACAGGACGGTAAGTTGGTTCAGGATATCGTTTATAAAACCGGATCTTTGGACCGGTCCAAATTGAAAGTTGACGCAAAGACGGGCGACTTTGAAAATACAGATGAAGAGTTTGGAAACGAAAATGCACTTTTTGACGTTGTCACTAATTATGAAACCCTTTGCAGAGGTAAAAAAACAATCATATTTAATAGCAGCGCTAAGGTAAACGCTCTGGTCCATACTGCGTTTTTAGACAAAGGTTATAATAACGTAAGGATATTTGACAGTGTAAACAGCAAACAGTCTGAGCGCTCACCGTTGTTGAAATGGTTTAAGGAGACACCGGATGCAATTTTATTGAATGTTTCTATATTTACAACAGGATTTGACGAGCCTACCGTTGAGAGCATAATAATAAACCGAGCTACGCTATCGCTATCTTTGTATTTGCAGATGGTGGGGAGAGGTGGCCGACCGACCGATAAAATATACAAGCCGAATTTTACAGTTATAGACGGCGGAGGTAATGTAGATTACTTTGCGGAAAAATGCAAAAACAGCGGAAAGTGGAGTGATTATATAGATTGGAAAAGTATATTTTATGGAACCGATAAAAAACCTAGACCTAAAAAAGAAGTTTTAGAAAATACAACACAATGCAAAAACTGCGGCGCAATATATCCACGTAATGCAACCGCTTGTACGGAGTGTGAGTTTGAATCACCAATACATCAAAGGAAATTAGTTTTTTCAAAAGAAGTCGCCACATTGATTGACGAAATTCCTAAGCCGGACGGAATTAAGATTGTGGATTACTGCGAGCGTATTGGTAAAGACAAAAATTTTGCATGGACCATTTTAATAAACCAGATTTTCGACCTATTTATTATTCACGACGTTAAGAAGGGAACTTACGACCGATCGTTATTAAACGGCAGATACCAGGAATCTATACGAAACCTTATAAAACAGCCTTACGGTATTATACAAGGTAGCACTTTAGAAGGTGGTGTATTACGGACCAAAGCATATCTTGTAACAAAAATTAAGCAGAAACTTGATAAATATTATACAGAATGATAAAAGAAGACGAAGCTGTAATTCAGCAATCAATTTATGTCGCTTTCAATAACAAATATTGTCTAAAGCACCATTCGCCTCGCCTTGTGATCCATTCGGTTCCCAACGGATTACCTATTAATGGATTGCCAGCAAAAGAACGGGCAAAAATACTAGACAAACTTCACAAAACAGGAATGTTGAATGGTGTTGCTGATTTGAATATCAAAGGTGTTTGCGGGCGCTATATTGAAGTGGAGGTAAAAACTTCTATTGGAAGGCAAAGCGAAGATCAAATCGAATACGAAAGTAGAATTATTGCCTTGGGAGGACGTTATATTCTAGTACATTCACTAAATGAATTTTGGGTAAAAATAACCCCTAATTTAAGTTGGTTAATAGGAAAAGAGTAGTACATTTATACACTTGGCCGATTTTGTAAAAAAATAAAAAAATGACCGACAATAAAGCAAAAATATTGCAACTACTAAATACAAAAACTCACGAAGAGGTTTCAATTATGATAGGGATATCGAGGCCAACATTGTATAAAAGAATTGCAACAGATAAATGGAAAAAAGCCGAAACAGCCATAATTAAAACCCTATTAAAATGAAAACCAAAGACGCTATATCCAGACTTTCATTTACTATATCAAAAGGAAATAAGCCAAACGATTCAGATAAGGCCGCACTTAACGCTTTGATTAAATTCGTAAATAAATCAGATGAAGAGGCGGTGCAAGAGCATTCTTGTTTTGCAAAATTATATACTTTGATTCTGGCAGATTTCGTAATGCATTATAAAGATATAAACTTCGCTAACAAAGCTCTTAATAAAGAATTGTCCTACCCTTTGGATTATCACATCGAAGTATTGCGCCTCAGATTGAAATCTATTGAAATGAACGAGTTTTTTAAATCGAATGGAATTGCGGAGGAATACATTGATCACGATGTTGAAAAGTCTGTTATACGTGTAAAAGAAAATATCGATATTTTACCCAAAATAAACATTTCTGAAATGAATGAATTTGAAGAAGCTTGGGATATTGAAAATGTAACCGCACATCTTAAAAGGAACATTAATGAATCCTTAATCACGTATAAAAATGTTTAAGGAAATACCATTGAACGGCGAGGAATTGCCAAAGAAACAAATATCTACTAACGACATACTTCGTTACAGAATACTTCCATCAGACGAAATTCCTAAGCCGGACGCTGTTTTGTTTTTCGATGATGTTATGGTTATGAGCCGACAAAACATATCTTGTGTTACCGGAAAGGCCAAAGTAGGCAAAACATTTCTTATGACGCTTATAAATGAGGCGATACTTCACAAAGGTGAATTTCAAAATAAGTTACGCAGCTACCTACCGAAAGGAAAAGATAAAATAATATACATTGACACAGAGCAAAGTAAATATCATATTTCTTTAATCCTAAAACGAATACAGAGGGTTATAAACGACGAAAAACTTGACAATGTGCTTATGTTTAATTTCGACGCGTTAGGGACGGAAATGCGCCGAGAATACGTTGAGCATTTGATTTATAATATCGAAGGAGTTGGAGTTGTTATAATTGACGGAATTTCTGATTTAGTTTATGATCCGAACGATATCCGGGAAAGCAGCGTTATGGCCGACGATCTTAGAAAATGGGCAACAGAACGGGATTTGCACATTATAAACGTTCTTCACCAAAATCCATCTGCCAGCGAAAAAATGCGTGGACACCTGGGAACCATACTTACCAACAAGAGCGAAACGGTGATACAGATTTCTGGAGCCAAAGACGATGAATCCGTTAAGCTCGTAGAAACATTGGCGACCAGAAATAAAAAGCCTGAAAATTGGAGTTTTGAGATTATAGATGGTAATCCACAAATACAAGGCGAGTGTTATGAGGTTCCCACCGTTGGACGTCCTAAAGCAAAGGTTTTGGCAGACTATCAGAAATACGCCTTACTTACGTCTATATTCTCAAAAACCCCTGCGGATGTTGGATATGGGTATGCGGTATTGACTGAAAAGCTGCAAGAGGAATATAAATCAGTTTGGGGTCAAATCGGAGCAAACAGCATGAAGGAATTGGTTAAATATTGTCGTGAAATGAATTGGATTGTTAACGAAGGGAAGGGAAAAAACTATTTTTTATATCCATTCAAAGAAACTGTTTTGTAAGAATAAAGTGTTAATGGTTTAAAAATTACAATAATTAAAAAATAGTTTTTAAACCAACGGAAATGTTAAAAAACGTTGGTTTAAAAATTAAAAATCAATTTTTAAACCGATCCAAAAGTTAAATTACTGAGAATAAATAATAAAAAAACACATATTGCTAAGTATTTAAATTAAAACATAATTTTTAAACCAATAAATTCGCAACGGTGCATTGGTTTAAAAATGCCCTTATAGGGAGGGCATTTTAAATACAGCACCGAATAAATAAACCGATAATATTATGACCCCATCCGAACGACACGCATCACAAGAACCAATCGAAAAACTGTTATCAGAAAAAAGAGAGATTATAAAAACAGGAGAAAATACCGATCGATTAAAAGAAATACAGAAGAAGATCGATTGGTTTAATTATGGAATACGGCCCGAGGTAAATTCCGTTTAGTGCATTAACAAATAATAATAAAATCAATAGGAGATGAACGAGTTAAGCCTTTTTAACAATATATGCGTAAAATGCATGCAGTATGATGCTATCTATGATTGCTACTGTGATGGATGCGCTTCTGATTTTGAATATGCTTGGTGTATATTTCTACAAAAAAAAGGATTTAAAGATTATTCAGAAGCCGTGCATAAAATAGGTAGAAAAAAAATTGATTATCTGTTTTCCCAAACAAAACTTTTCTAATCCCCTTGCACGGTAACTTTTTATGTGTTACTTTTGGGGATTATGGCAAGACCCAGCGACTATACAATAGAGATGGCAACCGAGATATGTGAAGAAGTGGCAAACGGATTCAATATAAAAACTGTTTTGAAGTCACAAGAAAGATACCCCTCATTCCCGACCTGGTGTAAATGGAAGCGTGAAAACGACCAATTACTTAACCTATACACACGAAGTATACAGGATAAAGCCGAATCTGTAGATGAAGAAATTGATCACATTTACGATGAAATAAAAGCAGGGAATATTGACGCATCCTCTGGGAGGATTCTCATAGACACCCTGAAATGGAAAGCATCAAAGTACTATCCTAAAATGTTCGGAGACAAAATTGACCACACTACAGGAGGAGAGAAAATGACACCTACCACATTTGTATTTAAAAAATACGATGAATAGTGAAATTGAATTTTCACATAAATTCCAGCCTCTTTTTGAGCTACTAGATATTTCTAATCACCCTGAAGTTGATACAGTTGTTATGACCGGGGGCAGGGGATCTTATAAATCTTTCACAGTTTCATGCTTTTCTCTCATTGCACTCGTACAGCACAGTTGGAATATTTTATATACCAGGTTCACTAATGTCTCTATTGTCGATTCGATAAAGCCAGAAGTAAGCGATAAGATTGATCTATTGGGAATCGGAAGAGATGTAAACGACACCAACACTCACATTGAAACTTCCAAAGCAAGAATCGCGTTCAAAGGGATAAAGACGGGGAGCAAACAACAAACGGCAAATCTTAAATCATTGTCGGGCTTCAATTGCTTTGTAGTCGATGAATCCGAAGAAATACCAGACTATACCACTTTCAAAAAAGTATTTTATTCGATAAGGAGTGTAGAGAAAAGAAATCTTACCATTCTCATATTAAATCCGACAACATCTTCACATTGGATATATGAGGAATTCTTTGCTAAGAAAAACATAGAAGGGGGTAGCAATTGCGTAAAGGATAACATAATGTATATCCACACAAGTTATCTGGATGGAAATCAAAATCACCTTGCGCCAAACATCCGTAAAGACTACGCTAGGTTAGCTGTAGACAATCCAACGGAATACGAAAACATAGTGTTGGGGGGATGGATAACTGAGCCTGAGGGCGTGCTTCTTCCATTGAGTAAGTTAAGGCTCGCAAACATGGAAAACATACCGGAGTCTGCAATAGCATATAAATTTGCTGTAGGTGATCCGGCGGACAAAGGAGGCGATTGCTTCTCGGTTCCTATGATGCATGTAGCGATAATAGACAATCAGCTTTGTGTGTTTGTAAAAGAAGTAATACACAGTAAGGATGGTATTGAGGTCGTAAATGACAGGTTGATAGAGAAAAGCAGGATCAACCACATTGAGGATGTTTTCCTGGAAGTCAATGGAGTGGGAACGGCCTCTTATTTACTATTAAAACGAGATCTTTCCAACCACGCAAACGTAAAGCCTTTTACAGTAAGTATACCGAAAGAGGTGAGGATATTAAGCAATTACGAGTTTGTAATGAAGTATTTTATATTTGACGAAAACTACAAATCAAAGCCTGAATACTTTTTGTTCATAAAGCACGTTACTGGATATGAAAGGGAAGGAGACAACAAAAACAAGAAAGACGGCATCGATTCATTATGTTCGGCCGCGAACTTCCTTAAAATAAAATATAAGGATTTTTTATATTCATAAGCATTAATTGTTATATTTGCCATAATATCCGTATGAAGTTTTACGGAACCAAACAAAAGCATGAACGGGAAAAACCGAAGAAATATTAACAAAGCCAGCGTTTCGAGCAATCGGATGTTGGCTTTTTTACTTTTTACGTAAATGGCTTGGTATAACTTCGGAAAGAAAGAAAAGGTACGCAGTCCGTCTGGTTTTGCAGAGCAGGACAACAGCGGTGAATGGTTCCAATATTTCAATCAATATTTACGTTCTTTAGGAAATGACAAGCTTCTGAGGTATTCAGAAACGAACCCTTATGAGTTGGCCTGCAATCTTGCTGAAGTATTTATCCCAATTGACGCAATAGCGGACAGGGCTGCAAGTGTAAAATATAGGCTCGTAAACGAAAAAGGTGAGGAATATGAGCCACAGGGAAACCTGAAAAAGCTAATCGATTCGCCAAATCCTTTCGATTCTATTGGAGATTTGGTTTATAAGGATGTTTTTTCAAAGTATTCAGACGGATCGGCTTATATTTATACTAAAACACCAAAAAGTATTGTTAATCCAACAATTGACAATATCAGCAATATTTGGGTATTACATCCAAATGTAACCGCTCCGGTGTTTTTGAAAGAGATTTCTAATCCGTTTTTAATGAAGTCAAAAAGCGACTTCATTGCATTTTATAAGACTTTTTTTATGTACAAGCACGAAATAGAGCCCAGATACATAACTCAAAGCACTGTGTTAGGGCTTGATCAGAACGGAAAAGGTATAAGTCCATTGAGCAGGGTTAGCAGAAATATTGACAATATACTCGCTGTGTATCAAGCCAGATACAATGTTTACGCAAAGAACGGCAACGGAGGGATATTAAGCAAAGATGCGAGTGCGGCAAAATCGAGCATTGAAGAGGCAATGGATCCATCTAACAGGGATGCGATGATGAGGGATTTGCAAAACAGGAACGGAGTTACTGGCGATAAAAACTTTATCGGAATTTCATCAATACCGCTGAAGTTTATAAAGACGCTTGGAACAATTGCAGAGCTTCAACCTTTTGAAGAGACAGAAGCTAATGCGGTAACAATAGCCGGGATATTCGGAGTTGACGCTGAACTGATACCCAGAAAGGGAAGCAGTACATTTACAAACAAGAACGATGCAGAGAAGTCATTATGGCAGAATGTGGTAAAGGCGGTTTGTATGGCAGAGGCAGAGATATTGACAAAGGCGTATTATTTACCGGAAGGAATTGTGTTTGAACCGGATTTCTCAACCGTAGAGGCCCTGCAAGAAGATAAGAAAACAGCACTCGAAAGCGACGGAGTTTTCCTTGACAACCTCGCTAAAATGAAAGAAGCAGGGGCGAACACAGGGCAAGCTTATAAAAACCTAGAAGAAAAATACAATGGATAACCTGGTAATATTCAAAACAGAAAGGGAAAAATATAAAAATCCTGTATCAACTCCGTTTGACGCAACACGCGCAAAGTTGGAGATTACTGATGATCGAAAAATAAAAGGGTACGCAATTGTTTGGGGAAGCAAGAATGAGTTCAAGGAAAAGGTGATGAAGGGCGCAACGTTAAACAGCCTTAATGCCAGAGGTGTGAATACCACTAGCGGAAATCCAATTCTTGTATTAAAAGACCACAGGCTTGACCAGGCGCTTTGTAGACCTAACGTTCTACAGGAGGATGATTACGGCCTTTGGTTTGAAGGTGATATTGTCGAAAATGTGGCTTATGCTGATGAAGTTGTAGCATTAAGAAAAGCCGGAATGATGCACCAATTATCTTACGGATTTAATTATATGTGGGATAAGGTTGAATATGACGCTGAAGATGATTCATATATAATCAAAGAACTGAAACTAGGTGAAATAACAGTATTGAATTTTTCAGCAGATCCAAAAGCCCAGACACGCGGCTTTGGGGAATTCCAAGATAACGCAATACTAGATAAATTTACGCCGGAACAAATAACCGATTTACATAATTTACTTGCAACTCGTTCAGCAGCCGTGACGAACACTCCTGAACAGCCCTTAGTAGAAAAACCAAAATCAAACGTTACATTTTTTTAACTATTATAAACAAATCAAATGGAAAAATTTGAATTAAGAAAAGCCTTAGAGCAAAGAGGCGCAAAGCTGAATGACGAGCAGATTACGTTCATCGATGGTTTGGAGGCAGTTTTAGAGCTTCGATCAGCCAAAGAGAACGAATCGGCATCAACGGCAATAAAAAACGCCCTAGACACTCATTTGGGTGCAACTGAAAAAGACAAAGACGGAAACGTGGTGCCTATTGCTGCACAAATTCGTTCAATTGCCGAGTCAATGGAAAAAGTGGAGCAACAAACCACCAAAACCCTCAGCAACAAGGAGAAATTCCAATTGCGATCAATGATTGAGAAAAACAAGCCAGAGATTGTAAACGCAATCAAAACAGGCCAGGATTTCGAAATCACATTTAGCGAACAAAGAGCAGCAGCAATGTTCACCACCACGTCGGCAATGACCAACGGTACAGGTGTCTTGCTTCCGCTAGTGGAGAACTACCTTGTTGAAAACGACATCGCAAAAATCCGTTATCCAAAAAACTTCATTCTTGAGGTAATTCCAAACAGCCAGGTTGCAAAAGTTCCTAGCGAAGTGATTCGTACAGAACAGGCAACTGCCGAAGGAGCCGTTACGGTTGTAGCGGAAGGCGGAACCAAGCCTTTGACGTCAGACACTTTCATTAAAAACCGTACGCCTCGTAAGAAATACGCAGGACGTATCGAGTGGACGGAAGAATTTGAGATGGACAATGAAATGTTGTTCGCGGAAATCGTTCGTTTGTTTGAGGACAAAGTTGTTCGTGCTTGGCAAGATGGTTTGATCGCAACGATCCAAACAAATGCAGTGGCTTATACAACTTCTGTATTTGATGATACTTTCGTGGTTCCTGACAACGGCCTTGCTATCATTGCCGGCCAATCAGTAATCGAAGGAATGTATTTCACCCCGGACACGGTTATTATGAACCCGAGCGACATCTTTGCAGCTATGTTCACACAGGATATAGATGGACGCCCTCAATTCAAACCGTACATGACCGTTAGCGGAGATGGCTCTTACCGTATCAATGGTATGCGCGTTTTCAGCTCCTACAAGATCGCGCAAGGAACGGCATTGGTAGGAGAGGCTGGTGTTTACAAAGAATGGCACTCAGACTTTATCCTTCGTTTTGGAACTTACAATGATCAATTTATCAAAAACCAGAAAACCGCAATTGGTGAGGTCTTCTCATTATTGAGAATTGCCAATAACGAAAAACCGGCATGGATGGTATTGACATTGGCAACTGTTAAAGCTGCATTATTGAAACCGGCCGTTTAATCTTAATAAAAAAATATCATGCCAAAATTTGAATTAAAAGAGAAAGACCAAAATGCGGTAGGTACCGCAACTTTCGACAAGTCCGATGATTACATCGTGATCACGCTAAATGACGATCCTTTGAAGATGAATCATGTGGTTCACAAAATTCACGGAAAGAAGTTGCTTGATAAAAAAGTAGCTACAGAAGTGAAGGGAGCCAAGATGGAGGAACGCGAGGCCGAGCAAATTGTAAGCGTAGAAAAGAAAAATTAGGAAATGATAATCGACAACTCATATTTTCTTAACAAAGCAGTATATATTCCCCATGCGGTGGCACAGCCATCTATTGGGGGAAATACGCCAAACTCCGTATTGCAATTGCAAGGGGAGATTGAAGAAAAGGAAAGTGAGTTTTTGGTTAGCTTCCTGGGGTGGGAACAATACGCTGAGCTAATTGATCAGTTCGAGGACGCTGCGCCTTATGCTTGGAAACCTGATGCCTTACAAAAATGGAAGGACTTAGTCGATGGTAAAGAAGATTGGAGAGGATTGCGCTATAATGTTGGAAACAAAAAAATAAGTATTATTGCTTACTATGTTTTTTTTCATTATTTAGCGAGTGATTTTTCTTCATATTCTACTACAGGAGTGCAAGTGGCGGAAGCTGAAAATTCAACAAGACAATTGCCTAACGGAAAGCAGGTCTCCGCATGGAACCAAATGGTAAAAATGTACGGACTTGAGGGTAGTTACTCTAGGAGTAATTATCAATTCTCACAAAATTGGAACGGAACGATGCTGCAATGGTTAGGAAATGTTATCGGAAACGAAACTACTCTTTACGATTTTATGCATAGCCGACCGGAGGATTTTGATACAAGTTTCTTTACGCCTAGATCGTTGGTAAACATTTACAACCTATGATCATAGTAGAACAACGCCTATCCGATGTGTTTGACCAATTGCCAGCGATTGACGGTTTTAAGCCTGTTTACAAGTGGGGTAATGAGTATCACTTATTGGCGCAGTTAAAAGCCTTTGCAGATAGCAAAAAAACGCCATATCCATTGATATATCAGACCAGCAATCAGTCGCATCAATTTGAACAAGGGGGCGAGGAATGCACTACAAGATTGAGGCTTGTTCTGGCTTGTCAAAACACAATGACTGAACTGTTAAATGAAAATAGATGGGCAATGAGTTATAGAAATATTTTGTTTCCTTTAGCTCAGAACATTATTAAAGCGTTTAATCGGGCTGGCATTTTTTATTGGGAAAAAGAGTACGACCTTACGGAGTTTCCAAACTACGGTGCTGGTGAAGAAAACCACACGTCCGATATTTGGGATGCGTTGGTTTTTGAAGCAGATTTAAGAATAGATGCCAATTGCATCCAAACAATTAATTTTAATTTCTAAAACAAAAAAAATATTATGGCAACACTATTTGGAATAGATTGCAAAGCAAGCAGCGGGTTCATTGGATTGGAGCCGTGCTATGTTGAACCGGGGCCGTTGTTAGGGCATATTGTATTATTGGGCAGACCTACGTTCGATGTGGCGACAACAACACCAAACAAAGCATTCTTCAACAACCTCGTTCAGCAAGGACAGGCTTATTTCGTAGTTGATGCGTTCAGCTCACCTACTGAGGTTGCAGCACCTACATTGGAAACCTCGGATATTACCCAGCGTTCAGTTGTGGTAAACCGTGCGCTTCCGGTAACTACAACAACGCTTAAAAAACCTTACGAGTATCACAAGGGATTCTATAAACTATCGTCACAAGATCAAATTTCGGTGTTGCTTGTTTACCAGAATGTAATTAAAGTTAACACCTCGATTGATGGTTTGTCTTGGGGTGGTTTCAATGTGGGAATGTACGAAGTATTGACTTACCAAGAAGCGACCGGATCAACAAAGGCACAAACGCAAGTAATGTACCAGATTACCGATTTGGACGGTTACAACACACGTGGCGCATACCTTTACAACCTGGACTTTGCACCGAATACCGAAATCAACAACGTTACAGGCGTTAAATTGGTTGGACGTGCAGATGTGTCAAACGCGAAGATTTACGTTAAAGCGACTTGGTTGCAGAATGACCTTACTCCTATTCTTGGACAGCAAACGGCAAATTTCAGGGTAAGAATCGACAATGTTGAGGAAGAGATTACGTTGACAGTTTTCAACTCTTCAACAGGTGAGTATGAAATGACACCTACAACCACATTGACCACATCTCAGGATATTATTGTTGACGAATACGATGCAACAGCCACGCCACCGGTTGCAGTAGCAAAAATAGGGGTTAACAAACCTCAATTCTACGCAGGAACAACTGGCATTTTCAAGCCGGTAGCATAACTCTTTTCATAATTAGTTTAAATCCCGTCCGTATTGATTTATGTACGGGATTTTTTGTAAATTGCCTAAAAAATAAAACATCATGCAAATATTTAATATTGAAATTTGGGGCGAAGATGCCGACAAGTTTATGGCGCTAAGTTGCGCTAAGAAAAAGGAATGGATTAAGACCAATACAAACCAATCCGACGACGCCATTATAGAAGTATTCCTAAAAGCAGCAACGCGCGGGAATGACGATGAGTGTCACGGATGCAAAGAAGCGAGGAAGAATGAGCAAAATAATCAGTCCATTGGCGTTCCAAAAGAAACTGCAAGCCTTGATTCAGTCGGGGAAAGTGAAAAAGAAAGTAACCGAACTGATACTAAGGGACGAGGGGCAGCACATAAAAAGTCTTAAGGAAAACGAATTTCAATTTGGCCAACGACCTAACAGAAGCAAGATAGGTAAGTACTCAAGTGCGGAATACGCGTTTAAAAAGAATTTAAAGAACCCGCTTGCAGGACTTGGAAACGTTGACTTGGAATTAACCGGAGCCACAAACCGAAGCCTTTTCATTAAGCAGCGATCAGGCGCGTTCGTGTTTGACGCAAATACTCCGCAATGGGGTTACAATATCAATCGTTACGGAAGTGATATTGAATCAATAAACCAAAAAGATTTCGATAAGGTTCAAGCGCAATACCAAGCACCAAAACTAGCAAGATTCATAAATGAGCAGTTGCAAATACAATAGTTACGACAATTTCCCTGCAAAGGTTTTCTTTGAAATAAGAGAAACGGGGAATTATCAGTTAATGTGTCCTAAGCCAAAAACAAGCGTTGATTGGCTTAAAAGGGTGTTTGTTCAGGTTTATGACGATTACTTTATAAAATCCGATAACAAAGAAGCCGTAAGATATTTAGAATTGTTGGAATTGGTCTCTTCGATTGAAGTAAGGATTGCAGCGTTTTTGGCCGTGCTTAACTTCCATTGGGAAACGCCTAAAGAAATCTGGCACAATCCAGCAATAGTTGAAATACGCAATAGGCATTTATCAGCTTTGAACAATTACTTGGAAATACCGATTGATTTAGACGGTGATTTTGATACTGAAATACAAAAAACGTTAAATGTTTCAATAGGAATTATGAAAAATGAGCTTGCCGTTGCCAATATTGAAATTGACACATTACGATCAACAGCAAACAAGACTGTATTTGAGTTTTACGATGCGCTTCAGAATATTAACGAATGCAACATGCAATCACTTCCAAGTACGTTATTATTGCCTGAATATGTAGCCGCTGAAAAATCAGCAATAAAAAAATCAGAGCGCGCTAGGCTCAAAAATAACGCAGCATAATGGCAGAATTTTTAGACGGATTATCCCCAGAGGCCGAAAAAAGAATTATATCCTACGGAAAACAGGTTGACGACCTTATAGCAAAAATTGGAAAGGCTTCTAATGCTCAGATTGGGGGCAGAACTCCGAGCGGAACGGATTCTGCTATAAAGGACTTGAACGATCAGTTAAGACAGCAGGAAAATATAATCAAGAAATTACAAATTGATTATGTCAGGCTTGCAGAGGTTAGGAGATCGGGAAACATCCAAGAAAAAGTTGATGGAAGTATTATTTTGCAACAACAAAAGCAACAGGCTGTAATCGTTTCAGAAGTTGCCGGAGCTTATAAAAGACTAAGCGCCCAACAAGCGGCATCTTCAACCAATGTTCAGAATATTATTGCCAGGGGGCGTTTAGCCACCCAAACACAACGGGAATACAATGCCGAGCTTAGAAAAGCGCAGGGTGAGTTTAATAAACTAGACGCTCAAGTCCGAAAAGCTGAAGCAGCGGTCGGCAGGTTTCAAAGAAGCGTAGGTAATTATCCTAAATTAGTTAATAGCATAACATCGTTAGTCGGCGCACTTGGAGTTACCACAGGTGTTGCGGGTATAGCTGCGTTAGCTACTTCTATTTACAATACCACCAAACAAACGCAATCTTTAGATTTGGCATTAAGGCAAGTTGTAGGAACCCAAGAAAAATTTATTGAAAGCCAGTCTTTTCTTTCGAGAATATCTGATGCGTATGGACAGGATATTCAAAGCCTTACCAAACAATATACCCAATTCTACGTTTCGGCAAAAGACAAGCTTGCAGGTCGTGAAATAGAACAAATTTTCGAAAGTGTCGCAAAGGCGGCAGGAACAATGGGATTGTCTGCTGAATCTTCCGAAAGGGCGTTTTTGGCTTTAAATCAAATGTTATCAAAGGGAACAGTCCAATCTGAGGAATTAAAAGGGCAGTTGGGTGAGGCATTGCCTGGAGCATTTGGGATATTGGCCAGATCAATGGGGGTTACTGAAAAGCAATTAGGCGTACTTCTTAAAAATGGAGAAGTTTTAGCGGCGGAAGTATTGCCGAAATTCGCTAAAGAGCTTGAAAAAGCGTACGGTATTGAGGCTGTAAAGAAAATTGAAACATTAGCAGCATCACAAAACAGGCTAAAAAACAATTGGGTTGACCTTGTCCGTACGATGAACGAAAATGAAACGGGCGGGATAACCCAGTTTTTTGCGTTCTTCACAAACGCGGCCAATGATGCAATAAGAACATTAGCAGAACTCAACAAAGGCGTGAAAGCATTAAGGAATGAAGCGGCGAGCGACAGCAAGGCAAGCTTGTTAAGTTTTTACGATCAGCTTCCAGATGATAAGGCGCGAATGGAAACCGCAAAAATTGACAGACAAAACGCACTTGATTGGATTGCTACTTATAACGAACAATTAAGAAAAGCCAATCACGAGTACGAATTATTCAATAAGGTTTCTGTATTGAACTTCTCGCCTGATAGGGTTGCAATGAGAGAAGAAGCGGCTAAGAATCAAGAAAGGCTTAATCTGGCATTAGGGGTTCAAAGAGGTAGACTTCAAGCAGCCAATGAGATTTTAAACCTGAATAACAAGGCTGTAAAAACCAACACTGAACTCACCAAAGCTCAATTAAAAGCTATTGAGGACGCGAAACGAGATAAATACGATACCAGACTTGCCGAATTGCAATTGGAACAGCAGGTAATTGATAGGACGCTCGAAAGCGAGGAGCAATTCTACACCGTCAGGATTGGCGCATTAGATAAGCATTTCAATAAACGAATTGAGATAATATCCTTAATGTATGCCGAGGAAGTCAGACGAGCAGGAAAAAGCCAGGATAAGCAAAAGCAAGCTCTGATAAAATTTCATTCAGAATCCTTAAAGGAAATTGAAAGCTACAAATCTAAAAGGGATCAATTAGAATCAATGGAGTTGCAACCCGAAGGAGTTGTTGATACCTATGATAATGAGGCCGAGCTTTCAAAGATGATCGCCAAAGATACGGAAGAAAGGGAAAGGAACAATGAAGCAATAGAAAGGGGAAGACAGGCATGGAAAGATGCTCAAAAAGCGATGCAAGATTATGCCTATTCTTTCGGGGAATCTTTTTTTGGGGAAAATGGTCTTTCAACGCTTTTTGATATACTAAATGAAAAAATACTTGGCTTTGGAGTAGAAGCCAAAGTAACTATATTGGCTTTCTCTGAGGCATTTCAAGAAGCGTTCAACGCTATAGACAAGGCTTCACAAGAAAACTTTGATGCTGAATACAAAAGATTAGAGCAAGAAAAAAATATAGCAATACAGTTTGCCGGTGAATCAGATTCCGCCAAGGAAAACATAGAAAAGCAATACGAAAGACGACGCCGTGAAATCCAAAGGAGAGAATTACAGGCTGCGAAGCAAATAGCAAAATTCAATACCATAATAAATACCGCACAAGCTGTAGTTTCGGCTTTAGCTACAGCCAATAACATATATGCCGGTATAGCGTTGGCAGCTGTAGCAGCAGCAGCAGGAGCGGTGCAACTAGCCGCCATAAATGCTCAACAGATACCACAGTATTATAAAGGAACCGAAAACGCCGCAAGTGGGTGGGCGTGGACACAAGAAAAAGGCGCGGAGGCTATATTTGACAGAACCGGGAAACTTAAAACATTAGGACATGAGAAGGGCGCAACTCTTACAAAAATGGATGGCGGGGAAAAAGTATTGAACGCGGAAGATACAAAAGCATTGATGTTTGATAACGGATTGAATAATATCTTAAACGAAAGAGGTATAAATCCATCTCACAACACCATAAATAAAATTGACAATACCGAAGTTGTTACTGAATTGAGGCAATTAAAATCGGTTATAGCGAATAAACAAAGCGACGTAATGGTTTATGACCGCCTAGGAGTTTCACTATATGAAAAGAGAAACGGATCTACTGTAAAGTGGAATGCAAACAGATTAAGAATAAAGAAAAACGGTATTTAATATTTTACCCCATTGTAAATAACACTTAATGATTTTTAAACATTTTCTTAATTTTATTGATCCGCCATACGGACGGATTGAAATACCTGAACCGTCTGGATTCGACTCTTCTACCTTTGCTGTCGAACAGGAGTCGCAAAGATTTGCCAGAGACGTAACTATAGGAAACGAGGAAATAGACGAGATATATTGGAATGCAATCGGCAGGGAATCAGAAATACCTACTGAGCTTAACAATGGAGAGCTTATCTATTATTTAACACATCAGTTCGAAAAATTAGCCGAGGCATATAGGGTTAGGGGGTTTGAAACACAAATACAAAGAATCATACAACTTGACGGGGTAGACTTCGTTACTGGTCTTATGGATTTTGCCACCGCTAAATATAATGGAAGGAATGAGTTTCGTTGTAAAACTATTCAGGATCTTAATAGGGCTATATTCAAAAGAAGAGAAGACGTAGAAGTAGATATTTTTTCTAGTTTAGATTTAGATGGCAATTACTCAGCTCCGTGCAGGACTCAAAAAGTATTGCTTAAAGCAAAACCTGTGTTTCAAAAAAGCGTATTAGACTCAACTGGCGTTACTGCTGTTCCTTCTGTAGCTTATGTGGACAGGCCGTCTTTTTTTAATGGAATCAAGAATGTTGTAGAACTAGGCATCTATGATACATTAAGTTGGCTGGACAATCAATCAAGCTACAACCCAACTCTCGACGATTATGATGGAACTCCTTGGGGATATATGGCACTAAAGGCAAGAGAAGAATTAACTGACGTTACCGTTTTGCTAAAACTTAATTTGCAAACCCAACATGTATCATTAGGAGATTCCAGAACTAGGGGCGTGTTTATGGTTGCGCCGGAAGTAGACAATTTAAGTGCATGGGAAGCATTAAATTTAATATACCCTAAAATTCCGTTTTACGACACGGGTATTTTAGGCGGCGGAACCGGTGTATATCAATACAGTTATAATGGGGATATTCTTATACAAATACCCAATATAAAAGCAGGACAAATACTTTATTTTTTCTTTGAACATATATCTATATCTGATACTCCTACTTCCGTCGTAACCGGGTTTGGAGTGAATACAGCTGAATTCAGCGCCACTTCCACAGCGATAGACAGCGTAATAGATGCCGTATGGGTCTATGATGCATTATCCAAATGCGTAAACATGACGACCGATGGAAAAACGTTAAACGCACCTCTGTTTGCTCCTAATGGAATACATCACGATCAAATGATAGTTAACGGATTACTTTTGAGGCAAGCAAAAGACTTCCCTTTTCTTTTGAAGCCGGGAGAGGTTTTCAAATCTGTAACACAAGAGGTTTGTTGTGATTATAAGATTAGGGCAAATGACATTCAAATAAAAAGGAGGGATGATTTTTACCCAAACCTAGAAGCGGCTGTTCTTTACGAATACCCTAGCGAGGATGCCTCGGGATATATAAACCCTAGATACCAATTACAGAAATTCGGATTCGGGTATAAAACTTACGAACAAGAACGAAGCTCAAAAGACACGTTAGACGAAGTACATACGGATGCATCTTGGTTATTCCCCTCAAAAATGGTTGATGAGGAGCTAAAAATAACAATATCTCATTTCAGGGGCGCTTTTAAATTCGAGGAACTAAGAAAACAAGCCGTAACAGCAAAAGATAATACTTCCTTGTCTGACGATAATAACTATGGTATATTGGATGTTGTACAATTAGCGCCCGGTACCGTAAGAACCATATCTAGGACGCTCACTATGCTTGCTGGTGGTAATACATTGAAAATACTGTCTGACGGCACTTTTAATTGGACTCTTTTAGGGATAGGTTCAACCCTTAAAATTACGCAAGGAAATAACTCAGGTAATTACACCGTTATTTCCATAGAACCGAACACAATAACTTTAAGCACTTCATCATTTTTGACCTTTACGGGATCGGACTTGATAAAAATAGAATTCCAATTGTCAGGGGTGTTATGGACAAACAGAACCAACCAGGAGTTTCAGAAAATAGAAGGCGTAAAAAGCCCAACAAATTATTCTAACCTTCAATATTCAATAGGAAGAAATATCAGGTATTGGTTTAAGCATTTAGCTACGGCTGCTTTGTTCAATAAGTCACAATCCATAAAATGTACTTCTTTTAAAAACAGTAAAAAGAATGGAAACTTATTTATTCCAAACTTAGATACGATATTTAGAAACGGTGCCGAAATAATAGATAACTCCGACATACCCGTAATTTCGTTAGGAGTTCCTGAAATAACACCTTTTATTGAGCAGATTTCACTAAAATGCTCCTTTAATGAAATGCTTGAAATGTGCAAAAACATTGAGGAGTTTGACGGGTATTTAAAGTACATAAGAGCAGACGGATCCGAAGGAAAAGGCTATATTGTATCTATGACTTACATTTGGGTTCAGCAACGATTGGACTGCAAATTAGAACTTAAAAATACTGAGTATTCGGTTTATATAACTAAGGTTTCAGGCAAAACGTTTATCATAGACAATCCATACTCAGACAATCAAAAGGAATTTGTTTTTGGATGGTTTGAAATGTCTGGAGAATATGTTGAAATATTTAACAGCAATAGAGTTTCCATCATAACACCAACGCCATACAAAGAAATCAGCATCAATGGCGTTACTTATAATAATGCGATTGATTTTATGGATGCGATGAATATTCTTCGGTAATTTAGAATGATTCTTAACTCGGTGGTTCGTATATTTGCCATTCACCACAACTAACTTTTAATGCCCTTCGTTTGTGGTGAGCGTCGGGCATTTTTTTTATTATGAACAAGACAACTGCAGCCGCAAATATAATGGACGGCAAAAAACAACTTCTAGTAGATAAGATAGATTCTAATTTGAAAGAATTTTTATCTATGATACGTGGTCAAGGTATCGAATTAATAACGATGGATATGTTTGTTTATCGTGAAAACAATGTCACAAAAGCAAATAAACAAGGGTTCAGTTTACCAGTAATTAAATATTCAAGGGTGAAAATGACTGAGCCTAAAATAATAACCCGTACTTTTTTACCAGAAACTACTGAAAACAGAATTGATAAACCAAAAGGATCGGCAATAACATTGGAGGTAAAAATCAGAGATGGAAATACTGAAAAACTTTCATTTACCGGTTACGGAGTTTTAACAGATGAAAATAAAAAGCAACTTTACGCAGTAATTACACAGGTTATAAGTAATGAATTTTTCTCTTAATTTTAAGAAATCATGAAACCACCAGAAGAATTCACACCCTCATTCAAAGAGAAGGACAATGAACAACAATATTATTACAGCAACGGAGAATGGATAAAATGTGGTGAAGACCGCATTGATTCGCTTTGGCATAAGTGGGTGGTAGCAAAAAACGCAAGTAGGGATTCAGATGATGAAGGTTTTAGTATTTTTGGATTTACAAATGAATAACAATAGGTCAATCATTAAAAGAGAAAGCGGACGCGTAAGTAACATATAGGATTGATAACGAGTTTTACAATCGGGGTTTCTCTAAAAAACTCCCGTATCCACAGAGTAGGTATATCCGAACAACGAGGCGTTACTGCACGCCTACAATGCGAAAGCAAGAGACTGTGGAGCAAAACACTATTCTTAATATAATTTTCAATCCATATCATTAATTTGTTAGGGATTTTATTTTATATTTGCAATAATGAACTACATTCAAGACTTCGCGCCGATATTCCTAAAGCCTTCATTGCAGGAGGTGTTCGAGTGTCTTGATGATCCGCAACAGGCAACGATATTCAACAGATTCATTGTCCTTTCACCTACCGAGCATTACTGCCTTACCACATCGAGTAATGTTGATATAAATTTCGCGACAGATGCAAAGGTGGAGCTTATTACAACGTGCGGAACGGTACTCGCGGACATTACCGATAAAGTCACAATACGAACGCACAACAACTCCAGAAGCGGACTGTTCAATATCACTTTTGAGATTGTAAATATAGGGCAGCAGTTCCCCGCGCCCGTTCATTTAAGATTCACGCAAACGACCAACCCGAAAAATGTATTTTATTCCAACCCATTCAGGGTTCTTGAAGACATTCAAGACACTTTCAGGGTTGACTGGAGGGCTTACGGAGTCTTTCACGGTGTTGACTATATCAACGCGCCATTTATGCAGTCGTGCAGGTTTAAGGGCAGCTTTACCAAACTAGATCCGAAAACACAGCGCGAACTATACCTGAACACAGGTAGCCAAACAATTCAGAACGGACTTATTCCGAGTTTCAGTCACTTGTTTACCGTTGAATACCAAACCAACCAAGAATTAGAGGCGTTCCAATACATTACCTACTCGCCTGTTGTTTGGGTTACTAAAGGCAACAGAAGCTATGCAGAACGCGTAACGGCCTTTGAAACGGCATCGGAATCAGTATTGGGCGGCAGCAACTTCTTTTCGGCATCATTCGCGGCATACGTTGACAAATCGCAGCGATACATTCCTGCATACCAAATAACGCCTAACTTTATGTTGGTTTCGTTCAGTCCGAGTGGTGTTTATACGCCTAGAGTTCCGACACCACCGATAAATATATGGGATGATACAGAAGTATGGGATGATTCATTAACTTGGCAAGATTAAAATAAAATATTATGGCACAAACTTTTACAAACGGGGAAAGCAATGCATCGGTTAGGAGTAAACTTAACGGGAATGCGGCTGAGCTTACAAGCATGGTGTTTAATGTGCCTTCTTACGCGGCATATGTAACACAATCAAATACAGATAATCCTGTTCCTAATTTCAAAAGTAATATTGGCGCTAGCATTTCTTGGACTAGAGACGCTATGGGATATTTTACTATAACAGCTTCAAGTTCTGTATTTACAGACCTTAAAACTGTTGTTATTGCTTCAGGAACCGGAGCAAGTGGTTACATTGATCCAAAACAATTTTACATAGAAAGACAAAGTGGTACTGTTTTAAAAATGGGAGTTATAGCGTCAGGAGCCGCCGATGATAATTTTAAGATGAATATAATTATAATGGTTCTACCATAATGACTTTTCCAAACGAAATAACAGGCACATTCAATTATCCGATTACTCTCGGAACGGGAACGCTTACGGTTTATTTGGAGGACGGCACAGAGCTTTACCAATTCACCGAAACCGACATTTCTATTGCAGGAAATACATTTACCATAGATATTTCATCGTTACCGTTTGCAAATGGCAAATATTATATTAATTTTACTTCGGGGCTGTTCAATTCAGCATCGGGGCAGACGGTTTCGGTAGTAGATGAAACTACTTGGGCTTTCGAAATATCAGATGGTGACTACAACAACGCGGACTATAATAATAACGATTATTTCACAGCATAATGAATAAATTAGCAATAGAAACATTAATTGCCGCAAGGACTGACGGAGGAAATAATCCAATTTCTACCGAACGTAATTTGTGGCAGCAGATGTTGGACAGCGGCTACGAAAAAGCTGTTGATTCCAACGGTACCGAAACCTATACAACAAAAGTAGCAACAGCGTCTATCCCTTATCAGATAGTGCTTTCTAAATCCTTCCAATTAGCAAGGTGCGTAGGGTATTTAAAGGTAAACTACAGTCAGGACAACAACCAAGTTATTTTTACATTTAAAGACACTGATTGGCTGCCATTAGACCAACAATTTGGAAACCTGACTAATGTTATCGTAAACTTCAAAGCTTACGACAGGGTTTATAACAGTACATTGGACTGTCAGCTTATTTATTTGGCTGGAGTTGCAACGGTAAGGACACTTGGAGCAATACCTGCTTTCACGGCGGCAAAATGGGATTTTGATTTTACATATAATCTAGCAAAATAATGATAAACGGAAGCGTATTTCAGGAAATGGCAAGGTTCTCACCGAACCTGTTAAACTATTTTTCATCTCTTCAGATACTTACCACCCTTACTAAAGTGAGCGGATCGGCAGGGAGCGGTGTTTCATTTGACACGGATTACCATTATTTTGGTACCCAATGTATAAAGTCTTACAACGATACAGACGATACTCCATTGGTGTGGAATATGGGAACAGTACTCTCTACTCAGCTATCGCCACCGTCAAACGATGGATTTTGGGTTGTAATGCCTATTTTGCAGCGACAAAACGTGTTGCAATATGCTGCCCATACGTTTCAGGTAGATGTAACGCTAAACGGATCACCTGCTGTAGCAGACAACCAGATACTTTTTACCCTTCCATTGGAAGAAAACGGCGAAGTACAGATGGTAAGGGAAAGATGGTATCTTTTTGCGGCACTTGTACAAAACCTTTCAGGGTCAGTTGACTTTCAATTTACGCATACAACCGATCCAACCACAACCGAAGGAAATTCCACGTTATGGGTTGGAGGAATTGGCCTTTTTGCTAATGACAGGCTTTTAGGATTGCCTCCTGTTTTTATGCCACCAAAAAATATGTTCGTTGATGATTTGACACTTGACTTCGGAAGCACGCTTTCGGGTGCAACTACAGACATTACAGGACTTCCGCTATTTGGCGCAAGGGAAAAGGATGTAATGACATTAACCCCGCCTCCGAGTATAATGGCGCAAGGCGGTGAATATACCGCGTTCGTAACGTCAAACGACACTTGGACGGCTCGATTCTACAACAACACAGCCTCAACGATTAACCCCAATTCGGGATTATTCACGGCAAGACTTACAAAATAATGGCAGATACCTTAAAAATAATCAAGCACGGCACGGATAACTTCTCGATGGAGCCATCCAATTTGCAGACCGAACGTTTGCAGAATAACGGCGGCTATTGGTTTTTTGAGGGCGAAACATTCCAGGTTGAGAAACTAAACGGCGGCAAACTTCGCGATCACTTGCGGGTGAATGTTACCGTTCAGGATTTGACTAGCGGGGGGACAGTTGAGAGTTTTACAAGTACGAATACATTAGCCGCGAGGTTGATTCAATTAAAGTTTCTACGACAGAAAGACCAAGTATTATTGGCTGACGATTTAATCAGCGGTGATGCAGCGAACCAATTGATTATCGGAACAGATGGGTTGCTTTATGTTGCTGCTGGAGGCGGTGGCGGTGGTTCACCTCTAATAACACAAACCGCAACAGCGACAGCGAACACTACACAAAACTTCACATTGACCACTACAGGAAAATCAATAAAGATGGTTTTCGTGAACCGTACAAAATTATATAACGACACTGAAGTATCACAGGCCGGTGATATTGTAACCATAGACTTTGAATGTTTTGGCGGTGAGGTAGTCGAATTAATATACCAATAAATAATTATGAAAAAATACATTTTATTACTGCTTTTAGCAACGGGTTTCGTAAATGCTCAATCTCCATTTCCTGATGGAATTAGACTTGGCAAAGGACTTATTCCTTACGCTACAGGAACTTATGCAAATAAAACAGGAATAGGAACACTCGCGCCTGCTTCGGCCTTGGATGTTGTTTCAACTACGGGAGGCATTACATTTCCGCGCCTAACAACAACGCAACGAAACGCTACAAGCGGACAGCCTGTATCAACTGTTATTTGGAACATTACCAATACGCGTTATGAATATTTCGATGGCTCCGTTTGGCAACCGCTTGTTGAGGGCGGCTTCACTTCCCTACAGCAGATGTGGGATGATGATACAGCGAATTTGGTTGTTACTGATGGGGATGATACTTTTGAATTAACACCTTCACTTATTAACTTTATAAACTCGGACGGCAGTTTCTATGGAGTTAACGCGGAAGGATTTTCAGCGGAAAATTCAGTTGGTGCAAAACTCAAGATAAAAGTCGACAATCTAACCGAAAACTACAATGTCCAACTTCCTAATCTACCAGTATCAGGTGGCGAGTACACCCCCGTATTTTCCGCAACCCTAAACGGCGGCGCAAAGATACTCGCCGACGTTGAAGGAAATATTGACTTAGGAACTATTTCAGGCGACGGCGTACCATACACAGGCGCAACCGCTGATGTAGACTTAGGCGACCATACATTGACGATGGGCGATGGTACGGCTAGTTCAGTGCATACAAAGAGTGATTTGCAATTCACTAATACCAATGGTGCTTTTTATGGAATTGTCACAAATGAAGCAGTAACCTCAATAGAGGTAAGTGTTGTAAACCCTTACGGAAACACATTTAGCGCATTTACAGACGGGCCAAATGATTTAGCTAATGTAAAAGTACATTCAACATATCAAACCGAAGCAAATTTAACCGCAACGGCAACAAATGCGGAAGTTACATTGGTTAGTAACACGCCTAATTCAGCTAGGATTATTGAAAATAATGATTTCTCGATAGGACATGGCAATTATACGGCGGGCGAAACAACGACATTAGAATGGCCTGACCCAAGCGGAGCGGCATTTGTGCAGACCTTGCAAGCGCGTAACGGTACAGTTGCAAACGTTGACCAAATCCCCGCCATCGACGCAGTACCAACAGACGGAAGCCTTAACGCTGCCGGTTCTAATGGAACTTTTGATGAACTCGCAAAAAAAGCAGCAGGAGCAGCAGCATCAACCGACAATGCAATAGCCAGATTTGACGGCACAACAGGCAAGATTATACAAAACAGCGGGGCAAGCATTGACGATAACGGAGGGCTTACATTAGCGGCTCAGGCATCGCCAACGCATTCTCCTGGAACAATGGTTTATGATTCAACGAATGACTGTTTTACGGCTTTTAATTCCGATTCAAACGTATCGTTACAAATCGGTCAGGAACAATGGATAAGGGTTAGGAATGTTACAGGCTCGACAATACCGAACGGATCGGCTGTTTACATTAACGGCACAAGCGCAAACGTTCCAACAATCGCATTGGCTCAGGCAAATTCAGGAACTACAACGGTTGTCGCCGGTCTTACTACTGAAGCAATAGCAAACAACGCTTTTGGGTTCGTTACGTCATTGGGATTGGTAAGGACTTTGAACACTTCCGCTTTTACAACAGGGGCGGTTTACCTTTCAGAAACAACTCCAGGAGGATTAACGCAGACAATACCTGTTGCACCTAATTTCAGGATGCGTGTTGGGTTCGTAACCAATGTAAACGCGTCAACAGGCTCTATTCACGTAACTCCGTCAACTGCCGTATTAGGAAACGGTACTCAGGGGCAGGTACTTTCGATAAATTCTGCGGGTAGTCAGGTTTGGAAAAGCGCAAAGTCAGAAATGACTCCAAATGCCGCGTTCAACTACGCCATAACTGCCAACACGCTTACTAAAGCATTTAACGTTGGTGCATCAGGAAACGGATCATTACAGGCGCAGACACGAACTTATTTCTTTGACGGGTTTATTAGTCTTTCAGGCGTTGGTACAATGGGCAGCGTTTCATTCGGATTCTTGGGAACAGCCACAATATCAGGGATTAGATATACATCCCTTGCAACAAAGTCAGCTACACCCAGCACAGCATTATCGGGCGATGTTACGACAGCATCAGCAACGGCACTCACAACGTCGACAGCCACCGCTAACGCTATATTGCGTATTACGGGAACCGTTCGTATTTCAGGGGCGGGTTCTTTGATTCCAGCAATTACAAGTTCAGCAAATCAGGCTACAGCAACCACAAACGCAAACTCATGGTTTGTCTTTGAGGATTTAGGTCCGAACAACATAACAGCTACACCTGATATTGATTAGTAACCTTTAAAAACCAAATATAATGAAAAAAAACTACTTACTTGTATTGGCGATCGCCGTTGTATTTGGAATTGTCGGATTCTCGGCAACTCCAGATGAAAGGGAAAAGCCACCGCGTAAAAAAACGCAAACTACAAAATCAGCATCTAAAGAACTCGTATTACAAGACACTATCAATATGTGCGATTGTTATTTACGGGATTATTATCTTCGTGACGGCGGTATACTTTCAATTTTAGGAAGCTATGAAACAGGATTCACATTCAGCGTTCCTTCCACTCTTTCCAGTTTCACAAATAATGCAGGATTCATTACCGCTTCAAGTTCAAACACGCTGACCAACAAAAGCGGGAATATCTCACAATGGACAAATAATACAGGGTATCTTACGTCAGAAGTCGACGGATCGACAAGCAATGAAATTCAAACGTTGTCTTACAATTCAGGAACCGGGCAGTTAAGTATTTCAGGTGGAAACACTATCACAATTCCTGCCGCAACGCCTACGATAAACTACACGCCGGCACGAACAGTAAACACATCATTTACGCCGTCTAAATCATCGATTGGTTTTTACTCGATTACTTGCAGCGCGACAAACCCGCTTTTAATCGGCGCGTCAACAGCAACGGCAAAGGCGCAGTATTACAACGGCTCTGCGTGGGTAGATGTTGCAACGGTAGCCAATAGCAACAGCGTGGCACTTGCGGTAAGTGTGCAGCTTACCAATGCACAAACGGGGCTGTTATGCTTTCCGATGAATGCAGGAACGCAATACCGAATCAATACGGCAACATCTGGAACAGCTACTGTTACTTTGGTGAACCAGGCTGAAATTGCTTTCTGATGAAGCCGTCAAAAAGATTGTTCCTAGTTTCATGCATGATATTAATTGCGAGTGCTTACACATGTTTGTTTGGATCTTGGAAACAAAAGCCGTGTAACCCAATTAAACAACCATTTCCGATTTATACATTGGCAGGTGAAGAACAGACTTTTAAACCCGTTCTTATCGACGGTATAATGAAGCGAGAAACGGAAACAGAAATTCAGATTTATTCAATTAAATTAATTAATACCGCTAAAAAATGATTACAATTACTACAATCAATCACAGTAAATCGCCTAAAGGAGCAACATTGAAATCCGATAAATTGATTGCCGATATGGATTCAACGGAATTGGCACAAATGGAAACCGCCGCAGCTGCAAAGGAAGCCGAATACGCACTAGGAAGTGTTGCGGGTTTGTCGGTTTGGACTGTTGACGAAAGCGACTTGGGAATACCGCCTAGAGGATCAAGAAGCGAAAGCTAATGCAAGGCAATAAACACATCTTTTATATGCTCGGTTCGCTTATTATTTATAGCGTACTGGGCATATTTGTTTGGAGGCCGATTGTGGGCGA
>Ga0247817_10000176_pt1 | contig 41487 bp, 81 predicted proteins | sample UWRJL212509R1_FD_178010 | JGI IMG/M metagenome (GOLD analysis project Ga0247817, IMG submission 178010) | Plant litter microbial communities from Arlington Agricultural Research Station in Wisconsin, United States - UWRJ-L212-509R-1 | ecosystem: Environmental > Terrestrial > Plant litter >... | reverse complement strand
GAGCTAATCTACATGGAGCTGATCTATATGGAGCTAATCTACATGGAGCTGATCTATATGGAGCTAATCTATCTTATATTAAAAATATTAACATATACACATTTAACAGTTCTAGACATTTTGCTTATATGGCTAATGGTTTAATAACTATAGGTTGTCAAACTAATTCTATAGAGCATTGGCTAGAGAATTATAAAGCTATAGGACAAGAGGCTAGTTATAGTGAGCAAGAAATAGAGAATTATGGTAATTGGATTAAATTGATGAGGTGTGTGAAATGAAACCTTTTAGTGAGTGGATTTCTGACATGCTTGACTCTGTGCCAGATCCAAACAATTCTTGGGCAGATGAACAATTGGCGAAGAGCAAACCAGTTAAGACTCGTACAAAATGGCAAATTAGGGCTGATTTTGCTGACTTAGTGGTGGGCACACCTGCCAGTGAGCAAGACGTAGAGAAATGGTTGTTAGTGTTTTGTATCAAAAATCATGTTTCAGAAAAAGATCATGGAATGATAGGTGACAATGCCTGGAGAGAGTGGGTGAGTGCTGACAATGATGGAGATGCTCTTAGATGGTGGAGCAAGCTTGTGGTAAGCATTGATAATGGCAGTTTTGACCCGGAGAATCAATAGGAGGTGAATAATGAGCGTCTTATATTATTTCAGAGCTAAAGAATTGATTAAAATAGGCTATACATTAGACCATAGAGTAAATTGGTGGTTTTCAGAAATGCACAGCGTAGCTGTTAATGATGAAACAATACGCCAAGATTATTCTAAATTTAAAAACGATGAATTGATTGGGCGACAAATGTATGGATGGATGTTTTATTCATATAAACAAAGTAATCCTGATGTATTAGAGACAGTTTATAAAATACATTTTAATCAAGCTAAGATAGATAAGCTTTTACCAGGAGTATAATATGCTATACCACGATGATTGTTTTAACGTGTTCCCTAAACTACAGGAAAGTTCAATTGATCTAGTATTGTGTGATATGCCTTATGGTACAACGGCTTGTAAATGGGACACAGTTATTGATTTAGAAAGGATGTGGAAAGAATTAAAAAGAATAGTTAAAGCTAATACGGCTATCGTATTATTTGGCGTGGAACCTTTTAGCAGCGTTTTGCGAGTATCAAATATTAAACAATTTAAATATGATTGGGTATGGAATAAACTTGTAGCAACCGGTCACCTTAACTGTAAAAAGCAACCTATGAGATTGTACGAACTAATCTCGATATTCTATAAAGAACAGTGCAGTTATAATTATCAAATAACAGATAAACCAGTTAAAAATATAAGACCTCACTCAATAAAGCCTAGAGCAAAAACAGATAATTATGGGCAATTTAGTCTATCTTGTCCCCGATCCATACCTGAGAATAAACAATACCCTAAAAACATATTAGAAATGCCCAGAGACCAAGGAGAATATTACCACCCCACACAAAAACCTGTAGCTCTTATGGAATATTTAATTAAAACATACAGCAACGAAGGCGACACAGTACTAGATTTCTGTATGGGCAGCGGTACAACAGGTGTTGCATGTAAGAATCTTAATAGAGGGTTTATAGGTATTGAAAAAGATGAAAGTTATTTTAATATAGCAAAAGAAAGAATAGGGGTATGAAATGGAATTTCTATATTGCATAAAAAGAAATCTCAGCGGTTGGGGTTATTTGCCAAATAATGTTCAGAGATATTTTGAAAATTACGAAAATTGGAAAAGTCATCCATTAAAAAATATTTGGATAACTGAAGAGATGATAAAAGATAAGAATATATAGGAGCATAAAATGAATAAAGATCAATTAATCGTACGTTTAACTACGGAGCTTTACTATCTAAAACACAAAATAGAAGATATTAGAGAGAGTTTAGATGGGGTTAAATATAAAGATTTACCCTTAGAAGATAGGGACAGACTTATAACAGCTATAAATTTAATAGATGAATCTCCCCTTTTTGACCAAGGAGAATAACATGGAAATTGAACCGGGGTGGTTTGTTATAAGAATTGTTGCAATAAATTCTATGGATGAAACAGAGGTATTTATGCGCACGTACATGATAGGAAACAAAGCGGAGCTTTTAACCTGTACAGAGAGATTTAAGGAAACACTAGAAATTGTACATGCCATCAAGCAATTTCTATCTGTAACACACAGGAGGGAGATATGAGAATCGTAAAGGAGGTGATAAAAATATTAGAGGAAATGTTTGAAATACCAAAAGGGTCTATAATATCTCATAGCAGACTTAGGAGGGTGGTAAGAGCTAGGAAAATAGCGCATTATGTTGCTCGTTGTGTAACACCCTTAAGCTTTAATGAGCTTTCTTTACAATTTAACAAGAATCATTCTGTAATTAATGAGAATTATAAATATTTTGAAGAAAGAAACAGGAAAGACCTGCCAATTGCTGAAGAAATCATACATACATTGAGAATGGAGGCAATAGATGGTGATTTAAGGGCCATTAAGGGGCGTGGAAGAGGAGATTGTAAGGTGGGTGATACATCCCTAGCTTAAAATAATTATCTCTCAATAGAGAGCTTATATGGAAGGAATAGAATTATGTACATACTACGAATATATAAAAATAACATGCTTGTAGGGGAAGAAGAGACAACAGAGCATACAAATCATCAATTGAATCCTGGAGAAACAGCGGAGCTTATTGTTGTGGAAGACAATTATTTATTATTTAAGGGGAAAAGAGATGGTACAAAATAAAATGATAGCAATTTATAGATATGTTGAACAAGGCAGACACACTTACTCTTTTTATCCCAGTGAGTATTACGAGGGAGAACCAGAGAGCACTATAGCTGGGCATATTAAGAGAGAGAATCTTCAGGATTTGTCAGACCAATACACAAATATTGATGAACTGGCTAAAGCAGCCTTCTTAAAAGTGAAATATGAAGCTGATTTGTCGTGGGTGCTAAGTGGTTTTGAGGGATTAACTGTTGATAAATAACGGATGTTAAAAATAAATATTAATTGGGGTATTGACAAGAGGCTAAACATCGGATATAATGGTTTACAGGGGCAGGGGCGAAGGGGTCTCTGGGGTGCTCAAGAGTAACTCAGAATAATCTAGAATAATCTATATATCATAGATTTAATATAAATAATAATTAAATATAATAACATAAGCTAAAGCTTAAACACAGGGCACCTAAGGGTGCCTTTTTTATTGTCTACGCTATAGACGTGTTAAGCTATTCTCAGCGTAATAGGAATAAAGCCACTAATGTAGGATTATACGTCAATATTACCTATTTAATGAGAATAAACCTATTACCCTATGTTTAATGTTAATTAGTTGTTTATTATTAATATACGTGCTATAATGTATTAAAATAGGAGGGATAAATGAAATACATGAGATTTGATATAGTGTCTGTAAAGGATGCCTTATTCTTAATACATACACATAGGAGGATAACTGTAGAAAACAAAGCTTATGATATATATAAAGCATTCGTTCATCACATGGGGCCTGTAAACAGGCAGATGCTTGAGCTAGTATTTAAACACGTAGAAGATACAAGAAATGATTCAGAAGAATCATTAGAAATACAACGTAATACATCATTGTATGAAATAGACGTTAATACAGGGGAAATAATATAATGAAATGCTATGCTGTTTATTCTTATGATACAACACTATTTTCAGAAGAGAAAGATTGTTATTTAAAAGTATTTATGGACAAAGATAGAGCAGAGAAGTACGTAGAATTACAAAACTCTCTTGCCTATGTTGACAAAGAAGAATGGCGGGATGGACCTAGCGATCTTTATGCTATACATGAATTGGAGTTGGTGGAATGACTAAAGCATATGATATGAATAAACAAGCTTATGAGGAAATGGAAGAATGGCAGAGTGAGCCAGACCAGCTCTATGCTATTAGAGAATTGGGGATAGTAGCATGAAGAAAAGTGATTGGAAATATGTAGAAGAGGTTGAGGTTTTGATTGAGAGATATTATTCTGGTGATTTAGATGCTACAGACGTATTAGAGAATATACGAGATTTATTACAAGAAGCTGGGTTGATTTAAAATTTTTAGGAGGGACATAATGATACCCTAGGTGAGATTTAAATTATATTGACAATTTTTACGTGGGCACAACCCCTCCCCCTCCAATCAATGGGGGACATGCCCCCGGTACACATTAGTATACACTCTAATCCTTCCATAGAAGCTCTGTATTGAACGATCTATCACTACCCTAGGCTACCCTAGTGCCTACTTCTTAGCTCTTCTTATATGCAAGCTATGGAGCTCTATGTAACAATCGATAGATTGTATAAATAAATATACATATTCCCTTGCATTCTTCTACACATTGTCTATACTTAAAGTAAGAAGAGAGAAACATTAGGAGAACAACATGAACATTAACGAACTACTAAGACAGAACAAAGAGAGATTAGCAGTGGTGTTAGCTAAGGCTCAAGCTAGACGCATAGGATAATACACAGATTGGGCCAGTGCATATATTATTCTTGGTATGTGTACAGGTTGGAGCGCTTGCCTAGGCGTCCAAAGAGATAGGCACCAGCCCCTTAATTGGGGCTTTTTTGTGTGTGTTGTTCCGAGATATACGTGTCGATAATCCGAGTTATCCAGAGTTTTAAATCAATGTCACGGTGTGGTTTTTATACCAAAAACACCTATCCTATACCCCCTCCTAAGCATGCCCCAGCCACCCTTGACATGCCATTGTTTCACGTGGAACATGTGTTTGTAAACCCATAGCATGCTATACATTATTGATTAATGTAACAAATATCAATGTTTCCATGCGGAATAAAACAACCCTTTATTAATCACTTCTACTCAGTAAAACAGCCGGCTTATTTCCCGGCTATCTCACGTATTACCTTCATTAATGTTTTATTCTCTTGTTCCAACTCTCTGTATTCCACCACTAACACACTGCGCTCTTCCATTTGTTGCATAGATTTATCATATAACTCATCTCTTTCCTCTTGTAATTCACCCTTCTCATCCTCTAATACATCGTTAGCTGTGAGCAATTCAGTGATTCTGCTTTCAAGCCGTTGTGAACATGAGTTGCTTAGATCCTTTCTTAGTTTATCATTTTCAGCTGTTAATATCGTCTCCAGGCTGCTGTTTTTTGTGCTCTCATGTAACAGCTTACGCACTCTATCCTTCAAGTGAACTATCTCCGCCAGCATAGCGTCATTGTCTTCTAGTAATCTAGCATTATCAAACAACAACTTCTTATTCACCTCATCCCTATCTCCTAATATTATAATGTCATCAATACTCACCATTGTCTCATCATCTTGTGCAAGCTTGCTCACAATGTCACTTTTATCTATAGTCCATCCTCCACCGTCTGCATCTCTTAGCACTTCGATGTCATCAATAGCACCTTTCATGTCTAATATAGTGCCAGATTCAATGCCATGACCAAGTTGTAAATCAAACTCTATCCTATCCCCTACATTATATTTAGTCATCAAACACCTCCTGTAAGCATTCTGAGCCTCTTCTCGAGTTCTTGTATTTCATATTGTATTTTTATACCGTCTATCTTACCCTGAGCTTCTACATCATAAACCATAAAACTTGTGCTCTTGATTATCTCTCTACACATCTTATAAGCATTAGATGTTTTGTCCATATTATCTATGCCATAGAACTCATCCTGCACCAATGTCAATGTCTTTGTATAATCACGTGCATGAAGCCTCAGCCTCTCTTTCTCATTAGCTTGTTGCTGAAATTCAGACATCTTACTTCTCCTCGTAAGGGTTTATAAAGAAACTATCGTGATAGTTCTCTTCTTCCTCCAAGTCTTCGTGACAAAAGCCCATATGGTCTATTAGTGAAACCACCCTTTTAACCCCTCTTGCGTACCCCGCTTCATACCCCCTGTCTAACAAAGCTATTTCCTCTTTTGTATAAGGCATATTACCCCCTTAATGAATCGTGCGTTCTTCTTGTTTATTAACAACTTCGCTCTCTTCTATCACCAATGCCCATCTATTTTCCCCCACCTTAAGCCATGTCTTTCCATTATATGTGTATGTATCACCAATATTTAAATCATCCATTACATCTTTAGCTATGCTCATTATCTATATCCTTAGGGAGGTTGGTGACGAAGATCTTTAGTGTCCTACCGCCATCCTGCAATTGTAATTCCACCTCAACACATTTATTCTTAACATACCACCTACCGCTGTCATCTATCACTTCCACACGAGTTACTTCATTAAATCCACTAATAGCTTGATCTCTTATCAATTTTCCAAGGTTTTCCATTTATCTCTCCTATTTTAAAGATTTCTCAAAACATCGAGCTTTCACAGGCTCACCATTAACAATCAAATGTCTATCATTAATATTCTTAGCTGCTAATTCACACTCTATCATTGAAGGATATTTATGTGTGTTAATGTGTATAAGCCTTTCTCCTGTCGGAGAAAGCCCCCAATATAGAATAAATAACATTATTTTCATCTATCGGCCTCCCATGTTTCATCAGGTTGTTTAAAACACTCTAATCTTAACTCACACAACCATAAATAAAAACCATCTAAATCACCCCAATAATTATCTGGTTTAAATTGTAATAAATATTCATAATCATTTTCTATCCATTCTATAATATTTATCAGTTTCCCAACTGCTTCAGCTCCCGTTTTCCCTTCTATATCCACCATACCCTCTGCTTTTGGGTAAAAATGATACCAAACAGGGGCTAAATTATAAGTGTAATTAAAACCTTTATTTCCTATCCTAAGATCTAGACTCATCCCATACTCCATGTTCTAACACGTCCGCCACAATACACATTCATAGATATTGCATGCTTTACAGCCTGACTGGCATCTAGCCCAAGCATCATAACGCTATTAGCTATTGTCCCGCCGCTGCCAATTGCAAGCTTTGTCTTCTTATTATAGCGTATTAAATGACTGTCGTGTGGATATAATTCATAAATATATTTCTTTCCTACAATTAAAGCATGTATTTCATGGTCTATTTTTTTAACAGGGTAATCAGAGCTCTGTAAATGCTCTATAAGCTTCAATACATCAGAGGCTGTACCCGAGACACCTATAGCTAACAGCTCATCTCCCAGATAGTCTATCGAGCCCCTCAGAACATGTATTTTATTATAACTGTCTGTTGTTATGTTTCCTCCACATGTTATTCTAGAGTCTGCAGCGAGTGTCTTTCCGTCATAAACTATTACGGTCATAAATTATCTCCCAGTGCTGTTAAAACCTCCGATCCCTCTTTCTGTGCTTTGTGAAAACTCTTTATTTAATATCTTTAATTCTATATTCATTATAAATTCCTCCTATCCATTATATATTTTATAGCACTAATTAATACATCAGGATTATCATTAAATAGACCAATCCCCATATTACATTTAGAACATAACAACCCTCTTACAGTTCCAGTACGATGACAATGATCTACTGCTAGGCTCCTACCCGTACAACAAATTTTAAAACAGATAGCACAAGTGTTGCCCTGCTTATTAAGCAACTCCAAGTATATATCAGGTGTAATATTATATCCATAATTTAAATTGTGCCGCCATTCTTGCATACGTTTCTTTTCTGGGTTGTTCAATCTCCATTTTTTAAGTGTATCTCTCTCACAAGATTTGCAGTGTGTATTTAACCTATCTTTTGTGTTAATATGCCTTCTAAACATATTAAAAGATCTCTCTACGTTACATTTAGTACAATATTTCATAGGCTACGTCGATCCATAATAACCAAAGCACAAGGGAATGTTGGGCCTGAAAATACTTTCTTACCTGCCCCTTTGCATTTAGTGCATTTTAAACCTTGTTCATAAACTCTCAATCTCAGGGAAAAATCTTTATGTAATTTTTCTACACATTCACAATCTAAATTTAAACCCTCGGGCGGGTCAAACTTAATACGCTTAGGGAAAAATCTTACTTCACAACCGGGTTTAGGGCCTCTGTCCTCTTTTAGAAACCACTGTTTACCTTGCGTGCAAAACCTACATTCAACCTCATTATTAAACGAGTTTAGACCTTTTCCTTTACATATGTGACAAACTCGATCCTCTTCAACATCCTCATAATTCCAAAAAGTAGACCACCATCTTGTACTAGGATCACATTTAACTAGACACACGATTTGACAGAATTGACTGTCTTCCCAGGCTTTTTCAATGAATGGCTTAGGGTTAGAGTATGGAGGATTACAAAACGCTACGCTTATTTGGTATGTATCACAAAATAACTTAAAAGTTTCTGTTTTAACATTATTGTAATGTTTATCACTAAATTCATTAATTAAATAATCTGCTCCATATAAAGAACATTTACTATTATCTTCAGTTGCACACAAATCAATATCAAAGTTAAACTCTTCATTAAGGTCATCAAATAACCATTCAGGGGTTTGCCAACAATCGCTTATCTTTTCCATTATCTGTCACTCCACGCTGGGTTCTGCACTATGCTATCAATAGCTCCGCCACCGCCTATATGAATCAAATAACGCCAGCCATTAAGATTGATATATTCAATATAAGCTCCATCATCCCTGTTAGGGCTGCCGCATGTCTCTATCATTCTAGTAGCACTGTCACCTTCATCAAACAACTTACCCTGGCATCTAACACCTGCATTAGCATTAAAAGCTGTTAACGTAAAGAATAACACAAGAGCCGCTATTTTGCACCAATAATATTTAGTAATGTCATTCATTGTTTATCCTCCTGTCAAAATAATTATAGCGATAATAAAAAACAATAGATTACTGATTATTATCACGGTAGCCCCTATAGGCCATGAATGAAATTCAGAGAACCCTATAAATATACCTATTAAATTACATACCATACCAAACAATGCCAACATACTACCCCCCTGTAACATCACGTTCATAACGAAGACGGTCTAGATACTCTTCTGCTGTGTATTCTATTCTTTCAAAACCAAAATGATTCTCATCTTCTACAACAAATTTCTCTATCTCGTCTATCTCTTGCTCTACACAATGTATACATATATCTTCTACCACAATACCCGGCTCTTTCGAGCCGTCCTTAAAATACACTGTTGTCTTAGCCATCGCTATTCTCCTCGTGTTCCTACATACTCATCACCAAAATGCTCTTTAAGCTTTGTTCTCATTGTACCTCTGCTTACACCATACAATTTAGCTGCCTTGCTTTGATTGTATTTAGCACTCTTCATAACAGCTGTTAACACTTCTTTCTCAATTATACGCATTACTACGGTTGTATCCACTTCACGTTTAGCCACTGCTTCTAATACTGCTGCGCTTACGAATGTCATAATGTCTCTCCTTTAGTTTTACTAATTAAAAAATCTTGAACATCATCAAACTCATTAAAAACTTTCTCTATCCAAGCTAAATCTTTATCCTCTATTTCAACTAAGGCTCCACTATAGTCGGATAAAAAATAAACAGGGTACCACTCATCAGCAGTAATTTTAACTGTCTTCATATTACACCCTCACATCTATTTTATGGCTCTTAGCTATTTTACGTTTAATTCTCTCATTTATAACACTCTGCTTGCCTTTGTTTTCTGCTTGTTTATCATGCCTGGCTATCATCATGCACCCTGCTACTAATATGAATAAATATAATGCGGCCATTTTAATTCTCCTATTAATTAACATGTCTTCCATCTATAAATACACCACCCAACTTGTCTAAGCTCATCATACTACTATCTTTGAACACCCAGTGAATTGTGCCTTCAAAATCTTCCATTCGGTTCGTTGCTTTATTATCACATAAATATTCTAAATCTTCTCTAAAGCTCACTATATTGTAATATTGTAGAGCTAAGCTTTTGTTCATTTCATTCTCCGTTATTATCTTCTCTTGCTTAAATAATAGACAATAAAAAAGGAGCTGTAAAGCTCCTTAGTGTAAAGAATGTGTAAAGAATTTATTCTTCTGGAAATTCATATTCACTGTGCATGCTTAAAACATCTATTAAATACCCTTTAACACATTCAATGGTGCCTAGCATAGACCGTATTTCATTAGTGTTTAACATACCAAAGCTGTAATCATCTTGTGTCTCACTAATTATAAGCATGTTGCGTACCACTGTTTCCTTTGTGTTGTCATCGCCATTCTTCATCATTTGTTCCATGGCTTCAGTCCAAGTAATGTTTTGCATCTTCTTAGGAAATTCAAGCAGTTTTGTCATTATTATCCTCATAAGCATCTAACACACTATTTGCTCTTTTTAAAAAATCTTTATTGTTTCTTGGGTCGCAGTACCAAGCATGAGTAACTGAAGATCCATATTCTACTACATCCTTTTCCACTAGAAAATGGTTCAATATCTCATAAATAATTTCTGGATTATCCATCAATACTCTTAAAGCTCCAGGTTTTTTATCTTCAAAATTACTACTGTTTAGTGCATTTAAATATTTAACTAAAACTTCAACTTGTCTCCCTGTATTACCACAAGAACAAATCCCCAATTGATCAAATATAAAATCTTCCTCATCTTCGTTCATTAAGTATACACCCCATGTTTTACAGCCAGTTGTTTTTCAAGGCGAGCTATCTCTCTTTCTATATACCAAACACTCTTTCGTAAATCTTCTGTCGGGTCTTCTGTTTTAATTCCAGCTCTCATCAAATATTTGACAGCGTTTCCGATGCAAAAGTTCATATGTTCAGTTATTTCTATTGCTTGAACCCCACTGGGATGAATATTATAATGACGAGGTTTTGTTACTGGGTCAAACTCTTTAACTAATTTATTAATACACTTTTTATGTTGAACCGATTTTATTCCACAGTCAAATTGCACAATACAGTGATCAACTAAAGTATCTAAACTATAAATTACAGCAAACGTATCCCCACCTCTACCATCCCTTATCCAAACCTTTTCCCCCACTTTAAATTCTTCAGACATCTGTTCCTCCTAATAAGGTTGACAATCGGCAGGAATTGCACCCGCTTAATACATTTGTGCAGCCTCTGCCCTGCACTCGTAAGTATCACGCCTAGTAAATCCTGTATTAGCCCGAGGGTCACGTGATGATGTCTCAGGTGCGTGTCACTGTCCACGCCGCGATTGTCATAATAAGTGCAGGGCTCTCACCTGCTACAAGCTCTTGGGCTCTTAGCTACGGGTTAACGCCTCTTGTAGACACAGGGCGGGCAGATTACCGATCAAAGACGCTGCATGCCAGGCAGCTTTTCCTTCACTTGTTTTATATCATCGATACTTACTACTCAGCCCGTTTTATTTTTGTTCTGTGACCAGGTTTCTCGCCTGCCTCTATCACCCAAAGGGTCGCTGTCCTAGATATAAAATGCAGGGCTTTCACCTACTGCGAGCACATATTATCCCTCTCTCATCCACTTCTTAACGCCTAATGTGGCCATATGGCGGGTAGTTATGTATACCAGGCATATTCTCCCCCGCTGGTTCCTATCTTAATGCATCTATTATCAACGTTAACAAATCAATCGGTTAATAAGAGTGTTTAAGCCAGTGAAGGATTAATTACAGTATAGCAATGTTATTGTTGTTTGTCAACACTGTTAGCCCAATAAAATATACCCGTTACCTGTCCTTACATAATATTTATTATTATATACAAATTCTGTCCCAGGACGCAACCTCTCAATCTCTGCGACAATCTTCACTATTATCACAAACTCTCCTTGCCATATCTCTCTTTTAAATATTTTAAACTCACTATCATAGGGTCATGCTGCCCTTCATGAACATCATGTAGCATTACAACACCCCTGAAGTGAGCATTGCCCTGATACCCTTTGTAGTCTTCATCGTGTTGATAACAAGCACCTGCCACAATACCCCATGTTTGTTTACCCATAGGGCTAAAATAAGTAGCTATATCTAATGTTTGTTTGTGCCCTACACAGAAGCTCTGTTGTGCTTTTGCTAACTGATTAAGAGCAGTCCCAGCGTAGGGTTTACCAGACATAGGGTTAGACAAGTAATGCACGTATAAAACACCATCGATAATAACCGGTTTAAGGAAATCGTGTACTTCCCAATCTTGATAGGGTAAATCATCATAACTAACAACGCCGTCCAGCTCAGGATTATCATTTGTCACCCTCGATATTCTTTGTTCATGATTACCTAATGTCATCACCATACGTGGCTTATATTGCTTTCTGTGGTTCTCTACAGCCTTATCGTTGTATGAACGAAGTGGGCCAAGCAATAAATCCATAGCTTTTTTAGCAGAGGCAATATCAGCTTTATAACGCCGCCCTTCAAAAGACTTCTTCCCTTTGTCATACGAAGAAAGAGACTCCATATCTGCGAAGTCTCCTATACATACAATAACATCGGGTTGTTTGTCAACAATAAATTCCCCTATCCACTTAAGATGGTCTAAAGGGACGCCAGGCTTAGCTTGAACATCAGGGATCATTAAATGTTTAATAGTCATTTACTTCTTCCTTGTAGGGGCTGCCTTTGTCTTAGTCACCACCAATCGCCCTAATATGTCATACACAGGCTTAGTGGAAGTATAATTAACTGCCTTACCTTGTTCATTCTTTGTTTGATCATCGTTAGGATGAAGTTTTAAATGCCTGGCTATTTTCTTAGCTTTATTATTTCTACTTCTTCCCTCAGCTAAGTAAGCAACATTGGCTGCCTTCCTTTTATTTCTTCCCATCTTTTTAACCGCCATAACCATCCCCTTTTTTCCACCATCGATCAAAGGACTCTTCAGCAAAGCCAGCGGCTATTGCGAAGCACCTAACACCATTCATAAAATCGTTTATTGTGCTCACGTTATTAAATTCTACGCTTATTTTTAAATCTTCTGGGTATAACTCTTCTATACTTTTATTGTCTATATAAGCTGTCATGCTAATTTTCATATCTTTTATCTCTGTCATAACCCAAACACTCCTAAAATAGCCGGAACAATGGAGCAGACAACTAAAACCACTATCATCATGAATACAATAAACCCGACTGTTAACCCCAATCCTATTGCTAGCTCTTTTAAAAATGTCATTTCTTTCTCCTAGATTCATTAGTGCGATTTTTATGACAGCTGCGGCATAGTAATCTATAGCCGTGAGACTCCACTAACAATCTTTCTATAAAACTACCTACATCACCAGCACATTTAAGACTGCCGCACTCTACCTTGTGATCTATTTCAACATCTTTCCTAGCAAACCACTCAGTGCATAACTCACATCTGTATATGAATTTAGTTCGTTTGTCCTGAGACCCATCGTTTTGTTTGCGAACACTAATAAGATACTCATTCCTTGGCCTCCAACGCAGTGATAACCTTCTTAAATGGCTCCGTATCATTGACCAGAAGCCGCTCTCTGACATTGTCCCTGAACACCTAGTCTTTGGTGTTTTCATTTTGTTTCCAATAATCTTCTAGAGAAGCTCTTTCAAAGTCTGCCACCATCATTGCATGGTCTTGTTCAGCCCACCATTCACTCTCTGTCTCTCTTTTACCAAGAGATCTGCCTTGCTCAAAAGCTTGCTGTAAGGCTATTTTAATTTCTTGATATTCAGGCCTTCCATCCCATCTTAATTTAATAGCCCATTCTTCAAAATCAGGCATTGTTATTTCTGTCTCATCATTCATATTCTATCACCTCAAACTTATTAGAAAGTTGCCAGAAGCATAATAAACATTTAAACATTTCCCAAGCTCTCTGCAACTCTCTTTCTGTATATTTAACTAGTTTAATAATGCTTGGATCTTGTGTACTTATAAACAGGTTATAACATTCAGCCGTTGGTATATTAAGTCCCTCTCTATAGGCCACTAGCTGCATTATATGCTCATCATATCCTTTCATCTTCTTAAGATCTGTTGTATCTTTTGTTTTAAAATCTAATACAATATTTCTTTCTTTGCAATGTAAGTCAATCTTACCCCCAAACCCTAATGGATGATAGAAAGATTCCTCAGCCACATAATCAGATTTTCCCACTTGTTCCCGAACAGCAAACACTGCATGCTCTATCCTCCCCCCTGGTGGTGTATTAGCTCCAGCCTTATACCATTGCTCTAGCTCGTCATGTATCTCAGAGCCAAGTTTTGGGGCTTTATCTGTTCTTTCTTTAACTTTAGCTCTTATGTTACGTTTATAATCATCAAAGTCTTTATGGTCTTCAAACATCATTTCCCAACTAGCAGAGAGAAGGTGATCCTCTTTCCAGCGTAAGAGGCCCTCCTTGGCTAGAAGATTAAAAAGTTCTGTCACTGAAGGAACTAGACCAAGCTTCCTTGCATCCGCGACAGTAGTGTTGCGTTCCCCACCCTTAGAAATGTTTGGGACAGTGTAGCACGGCTGTCCGTCCTGCGAGTAGAAGTGTCCCATAATGATTCCTTAAAAGAAACTCTCTGTTGTTGTAGCTGTACTAGGCTCTTTGCTGCCCTCTTCTAACACGACTGTAGTTGTGTCATCACTTTCTGGTTTTTCATAAGGAACATGTTCTAACACTTTAACTTTCTGTAATCGTAAAGCCTTCAGAGTTTTACCAGGAAATCCAACAAGCTCAGCAATCACTTGCACCTTACTACCATTCCCAATTAATGCAGTGAACTCGTTATCGTCAGCATCTACCACTTCAGGATCGCTGAATCGTGAAGTGATTAATTCACCTGTCTTCTTATCAGCATATGTCTTAGTGTGTGTACCTTTGATTCGAATATAGTTCTTCCCATCAATTTCTTTAAGTTCTTGCATAGGACTAATACCAGCCTTGCGAAGCTTCTTGTAAAGCTCTTCAGAGCATTCCACTTGAATACTATATGTTCTATCATTAGCTGTATCTGGTTTCTCTTTAACAGCATCAGGGTGTGGAGCTCGTTCTTGCCCTGGATATACCTGAGCATATAAAGAAGCTCCTTCGAATTTTACCAATTGTTTCTCAGCCATTGTTTCCTCTCCTATTGTGTTTAAATCATTCTCTCATATTATCAACTACTTGTCAACAATTATTTTTAATGAATTTCAGACCAGTCATACCCTATTTGTGCTTTTCCTGATAATGCTATATTAAATTTAAAATATTCACCAGCTCTACGTATAGAATCTTCTTGTATTTTTGCCACTTCTTGAGCTATTTTAGGATCAACTTCGCATTCGAACTCGTCATGGAAATTGCCTATAAATGGTGCGTATAATCCACGTAAATCAAACTCTTTCTGGCAAATACACAACGCAAGTTTCATAGCAATACTGCCAGTGGATTGAAACAGTGTATTTATCAGCGCGTGCTTGTACCTAACACTAAGAGGCCTTCCATCTATCGATTTTATAAATCCCGTATTATTAAATTCGTATTCTAATTTATCTTTTAATTCTAATAACCCAGGGTTAGAAGACCAATAATTACTATGAATCTCTTTCGCTTGAGACATACTAACTTTCATAGTATCTACTATCTTCGATGGCCCACCCCCATATAACATCATATATTTAATAGTTTTAGCTTTATCCCTAGTTACATTAAGATTGGTAGCATTTTTAGTATGTATATCACCTTCTATAAGTTCTAAAGCTGAGGCTTTATCATATGGATATATGTAATGACCTTCTACCCTAGCTTCTAAAGCATCTGCATCGCACCCAACTAATATTTTACCAGCTGAAGCAACAAATAAAGATCTCATCTCTGTTCCTAAATAAACATCAGGCTTAGCTTTAGGTATATTAACTACCACCCTGTGAGTCATTCTGGCAGTGTTTGTTCTACACGTGTTAGCCTGAGCCTCTATTCTGTGGTCAGCTCTGACTTTTGCTATTAATCCTTTTATCTGAGATCTTCTATGAGTCATTTTATTATACTTAACCAGCAGTTTTATGTCTTCATTATCTAAAAGTTCAGCTATCTCTTCCCAATCTTCCGCAGATTTGGGCAATTTTGGTGACGTTAATATTAATTTTCTGTTTTTATCTTTTAATGGTTTATTAAATCTGTCTTTTTTGAAATTAAATTCTTTGGGTTCCCACCCTTTCTGCAACAAATAATCTTTAACTTGGCTGTCTGAGTTCAAATTAAATGGTTCAAATCTAACTTTAGAGAAATTACCCCCTAAAATGGCCTCATCGCCTACCCATTTAAGGGCTATAGCTGCTGGATCACCCTTACTAGTAAAAGCCTTAGTTTCTTTTTCAGACTTTACGACAGTTATTGGCAATTTTGGCAGTAATATATTTTCTGTATTCTTAATTTCAGAATCTAGAATATCCACAAGTTCATAGGCTTTTTGGAGATTAAATTCCCATCCATAATCTGCCTGATCCTCTATAATTCTCCACACTTTATGCTCTAAGCCTGTTATAAATTGCCAATCAGAGGTTGGAATCCCCATTTCTTCTATTTTACTGCTTATCTTTTCCCATAATTTTATTAAAATATTAACATCTTCTGTGCATCTGTGCAGCATTTCTTCTGAAAACACCTCCCAATCTTCATGCAAAGGTTTTGGTACCCCGAACTCATTACCATAAGACTCAATAGAATGTGGGTTTTTACCACCCTCCCTGTCCGGCCATATAATTCTAGACAAAAGAAGAGTATCATCTATTTTACCTTTGTATTCATAATTAAAAATCTTCTTCAAAACCTTTAAATCATACCCAATTTGATTATGAGCAACCAAATTAGTGCATTTGTCTAGAAAACTTGGTAATAGATTAATGTCTTCAGGAGTAAATTTCTTATACTTTCCTGTGTCTGTATTGTATAACACACAACAATGAATCTTTGTTACTGTTTCTAAAAAGCCATTTGCTTCTAAATCGTATAATATAGGCATTATATATGGCTCCAACCTGCCTTTCTGATTATTGTACTTATATGAGGTTGTCCTACACCAAATATAAGACCTAATTGTTTTTGTGTAAAAGATTTTTTATGATATAACTCTCTTATTATGGACACATCATCATTAAATAACTTATTACTGTTATGTAACTCCCCCTTTTTTCTGCGTATTAAACCTGTATTAAAGGCGTGCCGTAGGTTTTCGGAGATAGTTGTCATTTCTAAATTTTCAAGGTTATTATTAGATTTGTCCCCATCTAAATGATTAACCTGGGGCTTGTCATAAAAATCGTCTAAAAAAGTTTCTGCAATCAATCTATGCACTTTGTAAGTCCTGCGTTTAAGTTGTACTCTCATATACCCCAGCCTATCCTTTGTTAATTTCAAGTAAATACCTGATATAGAAGAATATATCTCACCTTCACTAGTAGCTTTATACAAACCTTCGTAACCGGGTATCCACTTCTCCATCACCCCTCCTGGAGCATTTTAGTTTTAGGATTATATCTTAATTTAAAACTATTACCTGTCTTATTACCACTTGCTCTATCCGCTAATACATGAGCACTTAATGTGTTCTGTATTATTTTATTCTCAGAACCAGGGTTCCTGTGCAGTCCTATAACTACGTCACTATAGCTTTCTACCCCTTGAGTCCCTCTGATTTGTTCAACATTCGGTATATCATTATCTTCATCTGATAGCATATTGTTGTCTCTTTTTAAATGCATAACATTAAACAGAGTAAAATTATACTTAACAGTAAGAGATTTTAGGTCAGCCATAGCTTTATCCAATCCTTTACGCTCATCTCCACCACTTGCACTCGCACTTGCTGACAAGTTATCTAATACGACGTATTCACAGTTTAAGGCTCTCACCATGTAAGGTATGTATTTAACAATAGAATCAATAGTTTGTCCAAAATTAACATGATCATAGATCACTATTCTATCTTTAAAAGGTTCACACCAAGCTTTTTCTTCTTCTGTTAACTCTCTGTTTTCTGTTAAAGACAATAAATCTTTACCTATCTGACTGCCCACTTGCTTTAGAAAAGTCTCCTCTGGGGACTGTTCTACAGATATAATTGCGACATTTCCTCCTTGTGAAAGCTCATGAGCAGTGATTGCCGCCATGAATTCTGTCTTACCACGCTTGGGCTTAGCGACAATGCTAATTACAGAAGGTTTTTTAATAGGATTAAATAACTCATTAGCTTGTCTCCAAGGCCAAGGTTTAGTTACGTATTTATAACCACTTAATCTCTCCATCAATGCATCACCTGATAATACAGGAGCTGGCATGTAAGACACTGCATTGTAAACACATTTACGTATTTCTGCTTCTCTGCCGTTTAACAACATAGCGTTAGCATCTTTATCTAACCATCTAGCGATCTTAACTTTACCTGGTTCAAAAAGTTTAATACACTCTTCAGTGGCTTTATAACCAGTTTCATCGCTATCAAAACCTAGCACAACATATTTAAACTTACTTAATAGGTGCATATTCTTTTGCAATACTTTGAATGCCGAAGGTGCTCCATTGGGTAAGCTTACAATAGGGTACTTACAGTCAAATACCTGAGCCACTGTCAAGCAGTCTATACCGCCCTCTGTAATAGTGATGAATACATTTTCATTAGGATCAAACTTATGCATTCCCCATAATGTCTCATTAAAGCTTTTATCCCCAAGAATAGGGAATTGTTTGTCAGCTGTTCTAAGCTGCTGCATTTTCAATGTTCCAGCATCATCATAATAATTGGCTACATGAACACCCTTTTCTTTGTTCACCATGTATCCATAGAACTCGGCTGTTTTCTTATTTATGCCTCTACTCTTAATATCTGTGTATTCTCCATCTATTAATCCTGTCATATTCTTGTCCGCCTTTCTTAATGCCTTTGTAAGGCCCGTAGAAGCTCTCTGAGCCACTTTCTCCACTTTCCCGTGTCTCACTATACAGTAGTTTATACCGCTCTCATATACTCTTAAATTGTCTTCTGCTGTATCATACCCTTCTTCCTGGCATAAAGGGCATGCAGTATCATAATAGTCGTCTGTCTTCTCAGCTGCCACACCCCTCTCCTTAACGATAATATTTTAGAGCCTTTACCCCGAATGGCGTACTAATAAACATTTTAATATATGAACATAGTTCATCAAAGCTTATAGTGTGTGCTCTATCTTCGAGTTTATATACTATCACAACTTTACGGCCTAACTCCACCATATCTTCGAAACTAACGTTGTGTATACCGTATTCATAAGCTTGTAGTTCGACGTCCATATATCACCGCCTATTCACAGTTAATATTTAGTTGCATATACCTGTAAGAATAACTAGGGTGATCTCCCCCTAAATAATCCCCGGATTTTTCCCATCTTTTCATTAGCTCTCGCCCTTTGCAGATATCAAATCCGGCTTTCATCATATACAGAGCGCCCATTTTATCAGCCTGCCCCTCTAATACACTTATTTCAAGAGGTGATAAATCCTCCTCTATGTAAACATGCCCCAGTGTAATATGTGCAATCTCATGAGCTAACACCATTGCTATTTCATCCTCTGAATCCATACTATTTGATAATCCGGTAAACAGTACTATCTCTTTTGTATTAGCATAAGCATTAAGTACAGGGGCATCTACTATCTTTAAAGGCCTCATCTGATTAGATTCACCTGTTGCTGCCGCCACTTGCTTGTATATCTCTCTAATCCTGTCATCCTTTTGTTCTCTTGTTTGATTGGTTTGTAAATAAAGCGCAACCCCTCCTAACACTATAGCTAAATCTAAAATAATAGCAAGTAATAGTTTACATAAAAAATTTATCATTTAAGCCCACTCCTTTTATAACTGTTAATGCAATGTGTAACGAACTCATCAGTTAATCCCAGAAGTGAGCAATGCTCCCAAAAAGTTTCACTGCTTAAATATGCTTCATCCTCAATACCTGAATTAACTATCGCTGCTATCAGTCTTAGCTCTTTATATGCTTCATTGTGTTGATTAGAAGCCAGTTCGACTAGTACATAAAACAAAGGGCTGTGGATTCGTTCATGAACCCTCACCTTGTTCATTCTGCTACACCAAATAATATAGCTAGAAGTTTATATTGTGTCTCTTGATACAGTTTTAAATCTGGATTTTTTTTAAAAGTCTCCTCTAGCTTAGAGTCTATTGCCTCTGCCCAACAGCTCAACACCTGTTTGATTTCCTTCTTTGTATAAGTTCTTTCTGATTTATCGAATATATTCATTTCCAACACCCTTAAGAATTATAATAATCTAATTGAATCTCATTACCAAATTCATCTAAGTAATAAATATCCCCAATATCAAGTGTCTGACTATCCTCTAACAATAATATTTTCATAGTCTCAAAATCTCTTTGATGCACCGTGCTAAGTTTAACCTGCTTACCGTATTTGTTAAAATGATAGAACGTTATCAGGCTCATGGCAAGCTCCTATTGTCTGTATAATTCAAGTATAAACTATTGTTTTTAAAATAGCAATAAAAATAAATTAAAATAGTTCTTGACACACCCTTAAAACCATGAGTATAATGAACTCAGGGCGAAGGGCTCAGGGCACGAGAGCGACGAGTAGCTCAAAGTAAACTCAAGTAAATCTAAGTAAATCCTTAATAACTAAGGCTTATACGGCGAATTTATGAGCCGTACATAAGGGGAGAACATGGAAACTAGCTTTGAGATACTAACACAAGAAGAAATGGATAAGTTAAGCAACATGGATCTCTTAAAATACAAGAAGGATTTATATGCGCATGGCGCAGAAATAGAAGAATATATATTAGAATTAAAATGCTTGTGGAGACGTACAGAAGAAAAGCTTAGGGATAGGCTGTGGAGTTTAGAGTGGGATGTAGCATGCTTGCAAAGCGATGCTCAGGATTGGGAAGGTAGCGGGGAAGATCCTGCTTCATTGGTTCATTAGGAGAATAGAGATGAAGAATTCGTTAAATGGATGGTTGTCTACAAGGCGGATCACTAGATCGTATGTTTATGTTGTTTATAGTTGTGGCAATGAAGGATTAGGTTTGGATGGAAGAGTAGAGGGTGTTTACATAAACAGGGAAGAAGCCGAAGGTAAAAGGGCTAAATTAGTGGAAAGGATGGTTGATTTTGTAAATAATCAGCACATAGCTATTCTTAAGAAACCATTACACGGAAAAAATGCATTATGGGTTTAATAAATACGTTAGCTAAACTAGGGGCTATTGGTTTTATATCGATGGTGTTTTATTTAATAATGCTTATTCCATATAATATGGGGCTAGCTATAGTGCTGGGTACAATAGCAATTAATGTAACAGAAATAAAAATAGGAATAAAGAATGCGAATGAGTAAAGAGGGGAAAATATTTTTAGCAGGGGTGGAGGGTGTTGCGAAGAGTTGTTATTTAGACAGCGTGGGAGTTAAGACAATTGGCATTGGTGCTACAGTGAGTGAAATTCCAGACATAGCCAAAATGCCTTGGGGTAGAGAAATATCAGTCAAAGAAGCTTTTGAACTGTTGGATAAGTCATTAGTTAAATATGAAAATGCTGTTAATAATGGATTGAAAGTAGAAGTCCCACAACATATGTTTGATGCATTGGTTAGTTGGATTTATAACGTAGGCACGGGGTGGGTGAAGAAGGCAACGTTGATAAAAGTAATAAACTCAGGGGAACACAACAAAGACTACTTACGTAAATTACTATTAATGTACAACAGACCTAAGGAGATAATCGGAAGAAGAACTAAAGAGGCTGATTTAATGGTGTATGGCAAATATGGTGATGGAAAAGTTAATCTATTCCCTGTAAGCCCCACAACACATAAGCCAATATATAGCCGTGGGGTTTCTATCAATGCTAATGATTATTTATAATTAAGCTTTTAAATCGTTAAACCCTGTCCCATCAGTATACCCAGCTTTGCTTTTGTCACTGTTGTAGAGCTGCACTGTCCCCGTAGGGGCTCCACCAGATGTTTTATATAATGCAAAGCCACCATTCTTAAGCGGGGCTATCTGAACGGGTTGATCACTAGAGGTGCACATGGAAAGTGTGCTGCGTGGTGTAGAATACTCTGTATCCACTTCTGTATCATATTGATTAGGTACAAATTGACCTTCAGAGTTCATAGAAAGTTGTGATGTATTAGTGGTCGGCCACTGTGTTTCAACAGGCGCTACTATAGGGCATAAATCAGGATCAGGCCCAGGGCATCCTACTCTTGATGTAGTAGATGTAAAAGGTGCTCCGAATGGAAGATTCGGCCTTTCATAATGTGCTGTGTACTGTGTTGGTGATACATAAGTTAGGTATTTAAAAACATGAGGCGCATTCCCCGGGTTAACCCCATCGAGTACAGGGGGTAAAAGTTTAGCTGTTGCTGTAGGAGTGGCTCCTTTTAAATCATTAGCCCCTCCATAACCAGATGTCATAACCCAATAGTATCCTATTTGCCAATCTGGGTCTTCAGGGGGGTCATCTGCTGTATCCCACCCAATAGGTGGTATGTAGAATCCATCAGTTCTGATAGTGTACGTCTTCCCTGATGTGTCCCCACATTTCTTCAACCCCGTTATTTCTAATAAACGTGAACCGCCACTAGATGTCCCTGATTGATTCTCCGCTGAACCATTAACTTTATCTTGGTCAGAGTTTCCACTGTCCGTAGAAGGGTCTAGAGGCCCATCTGTGCCATCTAATAGATCATCAGCATCATAACTGCCTTGACCACCTCCCGAAGCTCCTAGAGCGTCCAGAGCGGCTGACGCTGCTGCGTCTGATGCTGCGTCTCCTCCAGTGCGAACAATAGCTTGCTGAGCTGGTGTTAGTTTCTGTCCAACAGCTCCAGTGGCTCCGGCTACAGCGCCAGAGGCTGTTGCATAACCAACTCCTCTTTTACCCTCTAGATCACCTTTACCAGGCAACAATGCATCACCTGAACTCTCAGGTATTAAAGGTTCTACTATCCTTCTTATTGCATCAGCAAAACGATTATTATTGGCCATTATTTACCTACTGTTGTCCACACTAATGTGTTAGATGGTATTGATACATTATAATTCTGTGCTGCCCCTAAATCCCTTTGATCTCTATAATTACTAGGGATGCTCGGGGTGTCTACTATGAAAGACTCCGGATATGTGGTTCTGATATGATTAACACCAAATCCAGAAGACAGCCTAACATCTTTCCATATATTCCCTATGTGCCCTGTCCACAGTTCAGCTCCTGGTTGATCTGGGTCTTCTCCATAATGACTACCAAGCGCAACAAAGCCCTGGTATGGCACTGCCGTACTGTCCACTGGTCTAGTAGGGGGGCCAAACGAACTCTCTACCTGTAAGCCTGTAGTTCGATATATGGCAAGATCAACACCTGTGTAAGCATCACCTGTTCCAATATCCATTGTGTGTGTAATGCCAACTACTTTTCCTTTAGCATCAATACGAGTTGTAGACACCTCCACTGTATGCCTTAAATCAATCTCAGGCCATATTGAGCGTTCAAATGATACCCTACTATCTCTGTGTGCTGCAAGTATTCTTGTTCTAGCTCTATTAATTAATACAATTGTAGCATTATTGAATTCAGCCAGTGAATTAGTTTGATTAGTGAAGCCTGGTACAGCCATCCCAGCAGGTCTTGAAGATGATGGGTCACTGCCTTCCCATTCAACACTGCTGTCTGGGTCTGTTAGAGTTACATTTTCAGTGTTAGTAACCACCCCATATCTTGCTTGAGATTGTGGGGCATTTATTGTGAGAGTGTAATTCTCTTGCATATTCTGAGACCATCTGTTAGATGCCACCCAAGACGCGCCAAAGCACATAATACGGGCTAAATCTACAGATGATGTTTCAGTATATTCTACAATTGGTTTTCCAGCATTGTCCAACACAACATTACCGAATGCATCTTTCTTTTGGGTAGAAACACCGGTTGATTGCCTTGTCGTCCATGCTGTGTATGCACCATTAACTTGATAGAAACCAGCTGCTAATATTGGTGTATATCCTATGTTGCCATATACAGGCCATCCAGCACCGCTAATTGCTTGTTCCACCATCTCTTTACGAAGAAGCGTGGGGCCTTTAGTAAGGAATGTACCACCGTTGTAAGGGATTGCCCAATTATAGTTTATTGTTCCTTGATGCCATCTTTGATATGAATATTTAAAATTAATTATCACTTGATTAGTGACTTGAGCCGACGATTCAATTCTAATTGACGGGTCTCTACGATAAATATAACCATCTGATAGTGTGAAATCTGGTGTGCTCTTAGGTTCCCATGGGGTGAAATAGCTTTGGCCATATCCATCCCAATCTAAACTATATGGCACCACTGTCAATCTGTCTGCGAGTTGTTGTTTTGTATCCACAACTTCACCAAACACTGTTGTGCTATATAAAGCGATTGTGCCAGGGTCTACAGCGCCACTTGCCATTCTTAATTCACGATTATCTGTACAACGCAGAGTGATATATTCATTCATAATATCCACTTCAGGGATATCTACCTTACCTGTAAATATACGTCTAATACCACGTGATGTCTGTATGTCACATGTAACTACTTTGCCTTGATAAGAAAATAAATCTTGAATACCTAATGTGGGGAGTATGCCAAAGTCAAAGAGAGCCGAATTAGATTCATTGTGTGTGTATTTCCAAACACCTCTTAATTGATTATCAGGTATTCTAACGCCACCTAATGTTATAACCCCATACCATCCGTTGCGGGTGAAGAAATCTGCTTGAACATCACTAACAATTGTTTGTTCAAATGATAAGATTAAAGTGCTACCAGCAGTTATTACCGATTGCTCAAACGTCAGTATTAAGCCATCACCTTTAGTAAGTAATACGACTGTTTGTTCAAAGCTTAGGACTAAACCATCGCCTTGTATAACAACTGTTTGCTCAAAACTGAGAATAAGACCAACGCCAGTATCAATTATACCGCCAGGATTACCCGCATTGATAGCAAAACTATTAATCTTACCTCTATTTATTTGCATTGGTTATCTTATATTATAGGTTTATTAGAAGCTTCTATTCTTGCTACGAGTGTTTTTGTATTATTCTTCTGGTCATTATAAAGGCAAAGGAGCTGTTCTTCAATTGTAGGGTAGGCTAATTTAGGAATCATTGTTAAAGCCGCTAGGTTTATTTCCGCTTCTGTAGGTTTTTGCCCGATCCCCCAGTATTTAATATAAGGCCCTTGGCCATCGTCTTGTAATATAATATCTTTAAGAAAACTTGCATTAGGGTATTGCTGTTGTAAATAATTAATTGCTTGTCCAGTAAGGCTCATTTTTATTCCTCGGGTATTGGGTGTGCAAGTTTAACAGCTTCTACAGAATCAACCCAAGTAGTGGTTCCCTCTGTTGCATCATGGTATTGCATATCTAATTGCACTTCAAGTGGAGGATAAACTCTTGCTCGACGTGCCAATTCTTGTCTGTATTTTAAATCTAATTCAATTCCCCAGTTATTTAAATCCTGTTTTGTAGGCTGAGGGGTATCAAGGTTCCACTCTTTAATATACGGGCCATTGCCATCATCAAAAATTAATATATCCTTTAAGAAACTAGCGTTTGGATATTTAAGTAATAATATATCGTTGATATTCATTCTATGCTCCAATCCAATAGGCTACCATGTAACTATTAGCATTAGCCGTTTGACTTGTTCCAGTAGCTTGGTATATATACAATTCAACATAATCACTAGAACCATTCATGGAAATAACACCATTGATTGTAACCCCCTGTTGCCCTGTTCCCGATGTTTGTATCCCCGATTCTAAAAGTCCCGCGCCATTTTTAAATAGATAAGCCCTCAAAATACAAGCATCAACAGCAGCATTTATATCAACTCCAGCAGAGAAGAAGTATTTACCAGCTACAGTTGGTAAGAATCGGTAATTTGTAACATTATCAAAATTATTATTAGTATCAAAATTCTCCGTTGCGAGAGCTATTTTAACAAAAGTGGCGTTGGCGATAGATTGGTTTGTAGTTATTCTAGCTGATATTTGAGGGTTTATAGAAATCCCTGTTCCGCCATTAGCGGCAGGTAGAACACCTGTTACACCAGCAGTTAAACTAAGTTGTCCAAATGAAGCTAAAGCACTTGCTCCGGCTGATATTAAGGGAAGTCCCGAAGTTCCTGGGCTTATAGTCTGTTGAACACCTGTAGCTGTTGTTCCTGCTGCTATCAAGCCATAAGCTGTTGTAGATGTAGCCCTACCTGTGCCGCCATTAGTAATTGGTAATGTACCTGTGACACCTGTTGTAAGAGGAAGACCAGTAACGTTAGTCATTGTACCTGAAGCAGGGGTGCCAAGAGCTGGTGTAGTTGTAAGAGCCCATGTGTTAGATGTGCTATATAAGAACCCTGTCCCGCCTGTCGCTGGGAGCGTTATAGTGTATGAAGATGTAATATTGGTGGGTGTCTGAATTCCTACATAGTCTGTACCATTAGCAGGAGCTTCATACAAGTAAATGGCCGAAGCTGCTGCATTACCGGCACTTCTTTTAATATCAATATAAGAGGCGGTTAAAGTAATCGGGTTAGCGCCAGTTGCATTCCCCCTAATATCAACCCCTGAACTATTGGTCGTATTGGCTAGATAGTAACCGCCCGTGTCTATGTTAGAAGTCCAAGGTGTCTGACTACCGCCCCCACCTGATGAACTTATATATTCCACCACCCAACTAGCAGCTGTTGTACCTGATATTAATACACACGTAAATATTGCACTATTACCTGTTGTGATAGCCTGTATTGTATTAGCACCAGAACTCCGCACTGTGACTGTACCTGTGCTTGAATTCTTTATAACAAATTTGTGACCTAATGTTAACGTGCTGGTTACAGGTAAATTAACGTTTTGTGTAGTGGAGCCAGTGAAATTGTAGAAACCTGTGCTTGCACTTGTCAAAGTTGTCGTGCCAGCTGCCGTGGCCACAGATGTTAAGGCGGGATGATAATTGTTAGTGTAGAAATTCCCCTCATCATCTACGTTCACCATCCCACCTGCTGTGGCTCTCATTTCTACAGCCACACCACTTGCGAATGTTGCAGCTGTTGTACCCTCTTGACCTCTAACAACTGTTAATGTTGTACCAGAACGAGCCGTAACTTTCACTATTTCAATATTTGTACCATCATCTATTGTTAGAAGATAATATTCGCCAGTGGCTAATGTAGGCAGTCCTGTAGCACTTGCTATTGTTATAGATGTTGCACCCGTGCTGACTATTGCAGCACTCAACGTTGTATTAAAATTATTTACATAAATTCTTGGCATTATATAGCACTCTCTTGAACAGCATTAATGTAAATGCCCAGCTCTGGTGCACCAGTTGTGCTCCCTACTGTTGCTATTGAATTATCAACTTGTATCCAAACGCTGACGGCGTTAGCAACTCCACCATTGATTGTTGCACCAATATTCAAGGCTGCGCCGCCTGTAGCTGAAGCAAGCCCGGCCTCTGTTAAGGCAAGCTTAATTTCTGTAATAGGATGTTCAGCGCTTATTGTTTGCCATACCACCGTGCCATCTGTTGTAAAGCCATTTAAAGAGGTATTCCATGTGGGTTCTGTACCTGAGCTTACACCAGCTGTTGTAACAACGTATGTGAAGTTATTGTCCACTGTAGGTCTTCTTCTTTGCCCCAGCGTATAGGCTGTCGTAAGAGCCCATGTGGCAAGAATTCTTGTGGGTGTAAGAGTAATTTGATTAACCCCTGGGCTGGCTTGTGCTTGGAGTTTATTAGCAGAGTTATTACTGCCAAAGAATTTATTAAACTTTTGAGGATTGTCTGAGAAATCACTTTGATGTGTTAGTTGAAATAACGTATTAGTGAGTGTGGTTAGCCCAGCATCATCATAGAATTTAAATGTTAGTGTTGCGATTGACATCTATCGTACCGCCTCTCTTGCTGAGTTGTCCGCGGCTGCTACCGCTGTTTGAATCACTGCTTCGGTGAATTGATTGTTAGCTACCACCGCTTTAATAATACCTTCCTTGTCGACTGTTATTGCGACATCGACTTTTTGTGGGGTAGTACTGAGAACTTTTAAACCTTTTTCAATTTCTTTGATTGCATTCAATTGTCCAGTATTATCTATATCAGATCTTCCACCATAAGTGTTAGCTATCCTCTTTAACTCTGATATCCTACTTGCATTGTTAGACGCTAAATATGAACTGTCTGGGTTTTTAAGAACACTATCTCGTATTTCATTAGCTATTTTATTGAATCCCTCATCCATGGCTTGAGGCCTAGATTTATCTGTTAATATAGATTGTAAATAGTTCTTACCATTCGCCTCTGGTGTATTAACACCGAATAAATCCAATGCTTGTTTTCTCAACGAGTCTAGGCCGCCAGTCGCAGCCGCTGCAGCTATAGCAAGTTTATTTAATTCTGTAGGGACATCTATAAATGATGCAGTTTGTGTTTTTGCCCCATCCCTAAATGATGGGATTGATGACAGTTGATCTTTAAAAGATTTGCCATTAACAAATAGTCCCGGCTTAACGTCAGCTTGGGGGGTATTATCACTTAAGGCCGAATCTGCTAAATCCCTTGCACTGTTAACAAACTCTTTTAAAACAGAATAGCCTTTACCTATATTTTTAGCCATCGATGCGAAAGCTGAGCTTGCATCAAGAATAAGGGGTGTGAGCTGTATTATACCTTTTTGTAAATCGTTTTTTATCTTGGCACCAACTTCATCTACTTGTTTATCAAGTTTAGCGAAGCCTAAAACATCCTCTTCACTTAATCCGCCAATATTAGTCTTGTAGTAGTTTATGGCACCTTCTAGATCACTTCTAAAAGCATTCAATTGCTCTTGACCAGCTTTTAAGCCAAAGATACCATTAACCGCAGTCACTTGAGCAATTTCAGAGTTAGACTTTTTAACTTGAGCACCCAGTTTAACGTAGGCATCAACTATATCTAATTCTGACAACTCTTTAGCTGACAAATTTAACTGCTTAAATGGATCGTTACCGGTTTGTAGGGATGTGGCAATAGTGCTTCTTAATTTCTTAAGGCCGTTTTCTAATGTTGAAATTTCTACATCAGACCTTTTAGCAGCAAATTCTAAAGCTTGAAATTTATTAACCGCGATATCTAATTTTTCAGCAGAAGCTATCGTTCTGTCTATATCTTGATAAATGTTTTTAAAGCCGGATGTCAAAGCTCCTACAGCTAAGAAAGCTGTAAATTTTTTACTTAGCCCGCCCAGCAAGCTTGAGGTTGTGGATATTTGCTTCTGTGTACTGGCTAAGGCAGAATTAGTATTGGCAAATGTTTTACGTGCCAAATTTTCGGCATCCTTCATTGCAACGCCATATTCATTACGTATAGCTAAAGCCAGCTGCTTTACCTTAGCCCTGGCTTCAAGAGTAGCAGCAATAAATTTCTTATTATCTGCTGTAATCTCTGTTTTTAATGTTGATGTAGTTGTTGCCATTTATTTAGTTCTTCTTAATGCTTGTAAGAATGCACGCACTTGGGCATTGCTTTCTTCTATTGAAGTTTCGTTTGCTATTTTAGCCAATAACTCATCTTTGAGTTTTTCATCTTTAGTCTGGTAGTATGCTATCCATTCCATAAACTCTGCAGCATCCATCTCTTGTTCAAGTCTTCTGACAGTCATCTTAAGCTCAACTGCCAGAGAGAACATAAATTGTCTTAATGGATGCCTTAGGAGTTTTTTGCTAGGTTTTCAACATCATCGGCTTTCTGTTTGTTTAACGATAATATTTCTTGATAGAGCTTGATAACGCTTTCAGCGCTCTTTGCTTTTAAGAGAGGTATATCATCTTGATCAAACATCTTGCTTCCATCTTCATTAATAGAGCACATTAATATAAAATGGAAAGCCATGTCTTCGTCTTTAGGGTTATTAGTAAGAAAGTCGTTAAGAGCCAGTTGCTCTCCAGCTGACATGACTCTTATCTTAACATCCCCTCCCCACTCTTCCATTTCCACGACTTTATTCTTTAAATCATTTGATGCAAAAATTTGATGTTTATTAAGAATCATATTAACTCCAAACCGGCGTACCTGTAACACCTATTGTTGCTGTACCTTGAGCTACGCTATCGGCATTAATGTCTAAAGACATCTGAAGAATAATAACGTTACCAGTCCAGACGTTCTTAGTAACTGTGGGGTCTGTAGCTGGAAGAGTGATAATCATTTCAACAGTCTCTTGGGATGCTTTAGCCGCCATCATAGCCGCCTGGCCAGCGTCATCTAGATTCCATATGAAATTAAGAGTGAAGTCGCCTTCATCTTGCAGACCCATACGGTACTCTTTAGAGGTGCTGAGAAGTGTGGTGGTGTCAATTTTATTAGCTGTGCCGCCACCAAGTCCTGAAATAGATTGATGACCTAAAAATACAGCACCATCAATACTGATCGTAGTGCCTTGGGTTTTAATTGCTGGAGCTGCCATTTTGTTTCCTTTATTATAATTATTAGTGGATTATTATGCTACGCAAAGGTAGTTTACTTCTACATAGCAACTCCACCAGCCTTCTTCTTTTCTAGCTTGTGAAATGCTAATATTTTGAATGTGAACTATTGTCCCATTCGATGTTAAGCTTTGTCTTCTAAAACCATCTCTTATTGCATCTGCTATTAAGAGAACAGGGGCTGAACCAAATTTTAATTGTTTATATATATCTATTTGGTATATGCCCTGATGGTAATCTCCATCATTTAATGTATATAATTGACTTGTAGCAGGCAGTAGTGTAGGCCTTAAATAGGGAGTGCTTTGTAAAGGCTCTTTCTGATCATTTGGATAATATATAACTGGTAATCCTGATATATTAGCAAGCCTTGTATTAAGAGCGTTTTGTATGTTATTAAACGTCCCCACGTGTATTCCTCTTCATTGCTTGGTCTAATATAAAGGGCCAATCTTTTATTGAAATTCTCATCATTCCTTCGGGAGCTTGTGTTGACCAACCTGTTTCCACTCTATAGGCATACGGTTGGTTATTCACTATCTCATATGCTAAGGGACTTAGTTTATGTTGTTCCCAACTGGCTTTCAATGTCCCTGGGTTATAATCAGCAGGAGCTGGCCATTTCCATAAAGCAGGATTACCTATAGGAGTTCTATCTTTTATCTCACCGAATAGAACCCCCACAGCATCTTCTAAAGCTGCTTCCTGGACATCTTTTAAAACATCCACCTGAACAGTGAATTGTTTGTTCCAAGCATCAAATCCATCAGCCACTATTGCCTCACTTGGCATTTGTAAATAATGTCTAAACCTTGAGCTGTTACTATCTGCATGTTTATTATTGTGTAAGCTTTTCCACCCGTAGTTAATACATCATTAACTTTAGGCTCTGTGTCTGTTCTTAATATAATTAATATATCGTCTTGTTGAATGATTGTCCCGTCTATTTGATTTTGATTGTAATTAGAGGGGTAGCAAACGCCTGCATAAGTTAATGGAGTTCCAATTGTCACTGTCCCATCTGTCACATCGAAGCTAGAATTTATTGCTCTGCTTGCAGACACAGCTTGACCGTACTTTGTAAGCAATGTTCTTGCTGTTTGTTGCATTCTCGTAGCAAATGACATTTATATCTCTTATGTACTTAAATATGAGCTCCATAGAAGCTCTGTATTGAACGATCGGGGTGCTGGTAGTACTAACACCAAGGGTAGGTGCTAAAGTTGCTTAGAACTAACCCTTGACCACTACAAAGGCTCCACCTGAATTACTTAATAATTTGTTTAGTTTTATGCCTATTTTTCTATTAATCACTACAGAAGAGGCATTGTCCTTGTATGTCACGCTAATTACATCCACTGTTTCACTTTTAACAGCTGGTTGCACAGAAGCTGTGGGGTCTTCATCCTGATCTATAGCTATTGCAATCTCAGCTAAAGCATCTATAAGCAATTGTGGAATTTCATCACTAGGTAAATAACTGCCACAACCACAAAAGCCCACTGTATCAATTATTACACCACGTCTAGGCCATTCAAGAGGTTGATTGCTGTTAGCTTTATAACCTTTAAATGATTGTGATTCTAAATAATCCATTGCTCTTATTATAAGAACTGATGGGGCGCCTACCAATGTAATACCTCTATCAGCAGCATACGTAACTAATTCAGCTTCTGATATGTAGCTATTGGCCAAGGGGTTATCACCACTCCCGGTTTCTACTACGATTGTTGCCATTTAGTTAAAACCTTTTCGTTTAATTCAACGTAGCAGCCTACAGGATTTATAGTACATCGTGCGACATTGTTGTCTGTTGTTAGTATGGGAATGTCTTTTATACTTGTGGGGAAGAAACTTACCGTTTTCTCCACATCATCAATCTCAAAGACGTGATTAATCTGAGTCCACCCTACAGGATTGTTGCTGTCTTGCAAAAATATTTTAGACCTTGCGCAATTCTCTGGAGTATATTTCATTATTTAACCTCGCAATCTTTACAACCCCATTTATTCAATGGGCATTTACTTCTAGCGTACAAAGCTTTAACAGCCATGTGGCATCCACATTTCTTACATTTATTACGTTCTGCATTGTAGAAAGGGCAAGTTCGGCATATAGCTAATCGTTCTTCTTTATTCTCTGAGATAAGGCGCATCACCATCCTTTCTAGGTCTAACAGCTGGTTTATTATTTATAAGCTGATTAATCTCTGCTATTGGTGTACCTTTGTCTTGTTGTTTAGCTGTGACAGGCTTTTTCTTCTTAGCCGGAGCTTTGACAACCCTCTCTTCTTTGACAACAGGCTCTGGTTGTTTTACTTCTTCTTCAAACAGTTCATAATCTTTATCATTGAAATCAACTTTATTGATGATCATATAACCATCTTTATGCTTCACTTTAATTGTCTCTATCTCACTGCGTCTCATTTTAATTCCTATAAACAATTTAAAGAAAGCTCTCTTGCGAGAGCCCTCGAAAATTACTTATTAAGCTATCAACACTGCCATTTCTGGTTTAACCATTTTAACTCCCCAAACTAGAGATAGTTCGTATCTCATAGCACGGTAGCCAGGGTACTCAGACAACATCATTGTAAGACCACTCACTGGATCAGTGATATAAGCACGGTTAGTTGCTAAGTCACGGCCACCGGCGATTGCAGGTACACGAGTTGCTAATACAATAGCACGTCTTTGGAAAGCTAATTGTGGAGCATAGCCATCAGCATCTATAGTTACAGCCGCGTTATCGGCTACAGCACCAGTAAGAGCTTGTGATAATGTGATCACGTTAGCAGCAAAAGACACTACAGTGTAGCTATCAGCATTACCAGCGAAGGTTACACGAGTTCCAGCAGGAATAGTACCAGTACCAGTGTCTACAGTTACAGTGTATACACCAGCCGCTCTTGCACCATTAACCAAATAACCTGTACCAGTTGCACCAGACTCGATTACTGCATCAGCTGCGAATGATTCGTGTAAACCGAAGTTTAACATATTTAACATTTCGCCACGGCGAAGAGTTGCATCAGACGCATTCTCATTAGCACGAGTTAAGTTGTAAGTGTTAACTAAATTAGCACTAGCATCAAAACCCATTACCAAATGTCTGTCAGTATCAGGAGCTTTAGCGCGGTGTAGAATCTTACGAATATTTGCTAAATCTTTGATGTTGTCAGATTGTTGATTGAAAAGAATGCCACCGTTGATTGGTGTGTATGAATGTAAAGCGTTAGGGGCTTGGTCAGCAATAGATTGCTCTACAGCGTTCACGATTAAGCGCATTGCTTCGTCCATTTGAGTTCCTTGGAACCCATTAACACCGCTACGTTGACTATTACGTATTGCTAGCTCTTCTTCACCAGTCCAGCAGAATGCTACCGCCTTGTTGTAGTCAAGAGTCATTGTTGCGCTATCCCAAGTAGTTAACTCTGGGCAAGGTACGTCACAACAGTTAGCTGTAGCATCTTCCAGAACCAAATCAGGGACTAAAGGATATTGAATTTGTTGACCAATTGCTGCTTGTGAAGCTTCTAAGTTTTTCCATACTGCTGGGATAAAACCAATTTGCTCACGTAATACAGTATCAAGGTTAACTTGAGCGGCAATCACTAGATTACCAAAACTGTTACTTCCATCTGCCATTTTATATTTCTCTTTATATTAGTATTATTGTTATTAAGATAATCTAGCTTTACCTATTGCAACAAGCTTTGAAAACTCCATCTGCTTAGATGCATCCATTTTGCTAAAATCATCATACTTCATTTCCTTAATACTTGGCTCAGCTTTAGTATTAGTGTTACCTTGTGCATCTCCGCCACTGGCTTTGCTGCCTCGCAATAACGATTTATATTTGTTATTAGATGAGAATTCTTTCTTAACAGCTTCTAAAACATCATCACTCAGTGACCCTGTCTCATCAGCCATTTTGTCCAGATTCCTCAAAACAAAATCACTTAACAAATCTGCATTGTCTCCATCGGCCAAACTCTGGCTTACTTTCAACGCTGCGATGTGTAACTTCTCACGCCTATTAGCGTGTTTAATATCTTGCAGTTGTTTCTTTAATTCTTCGGCTTCTTTCTTAGTGGATTGTATTACTTTCTCCCACTCCCCGTCCTTCATGGCCTTTTCTTCTTCAATTCTTCTGGCGTCTACTAGAGCTTGCTCACGAGCAGCTTTTGCAGCTTTTGTTTCTTTGTACAGCTCGTCTTTCTTAGCTGCTACTGTGTCTAAATCAGCTTTAGTCTTTTCATATAAAGCTTTGTAATCTACTTGTTCTACTGCTTCAATTGGTTGCTCAGCAACTACTTGATTTTCTTCGCTCACTTATTCACCCTCTGGGTTGTTTAAAAATCTTCTATTTTCTCATTGTTAATAAACTGGTTATCTAACTCTTCTAGCTCTTCTAAGCTTATCCCCTCAACATCTTCGTTTCTGTAGTTATCAGGGACTTTATCTCTGTGTATCAATTTTATAAATTCTTTATCTTGTTTTAATAGCCAGTCTTGATATCTACTCATATCGGCACTACCTCACATCGACAATTAGCATGATATGGACAATCTGGGTAATCATCGTAGGGAAACACCTCTCCATCCAAAGCCTCACAGTCTTCGCAGGTGGCTTCATCTAATATAGCCGTCCACTGCACTTGCTCTATCTCTAACTCTTCGCTATTAGCTTCTATGACGTCTGTGCGGGCCTCATTCATTGTGGTATTAACCGCATTTCCCACTAATATAAAACTCTGCACTGCCACTAAGCCTAAGAAGAGATTACGCATACTATCTAAAGGATCTTGTTTCTGAACTTCAGCATCTCTTAGTATTTGTACTGTCTGGTCTATTTTCTTCTGAACAAACTGTGTGTAAGCTTTCTTTAACTGCACTGGTGGCTTATTTAATGTGAATGCCACTTGTGCTTTTTCTATCTGTTTAGGCTTAGGCTCTGGAACAACTAAAGCTTGTTTAATTTTCTTATCCTTTTTAAGAACTTTAGCGGAGAACTTTGCCTCATAATTGTAGAACTGTGTAAGCTTTTTAAATTGTTCTTTAACTATTGGTTCTATGTTCTTTTCCATTGCTTTTCTAAGAGCTGCTATTTGTTTAATGTTCAAATAACCGTAGAGCCTTATTTGTTTCTCTGCCATCTCTTGTAACACTTTCATTTCTTTCTTTAGTTCATTAGCTTGCTTCTTAGCATACTTCTGAACAAGCATTTTATGCTTAATTAAATCGTCGTATAAAGACATTATTCGGTTGGATCATTCTGTACAGCGTCAATCTCTACTTGCAGCTCTGGGTCTGTGATTAAACCTTCCCCAGTGCTTGACACGTAATTTCTAAGCTCTTGTACTGTCAATGCTTGTCTATCTAACATCATAATAGCTTGAGCTATCAATTGAGGATCCGCGCCATCTTCATAGAACTGATCATTTAGCTCGAAATCTACTTCTGATTTATCAGCGTCTTTAGTGAAATCACAAGCCATTCTAATAACTTCTATAAAGGCTCTGTTCATGTTCTTTGTTAATACATATAAAGCACTGTTCTGACTTGAATAACGTATTCTAGCACCTTCAGCTGTTTCTCTGCCTGCGCCTGCTGCCGCGATCACACGAGCACCTACACCTACAGCCTGATCAAGCTTGTCTTTCATAGCTTGCCCTGCTAACTGGTTAGGATTAGCTTGTAGAAGAGAGGCATTACCGCCTAACCCTACTACATGACCTGAACGAGCCCCATATCTAAACTTACCACCGTTAAGCTCAACCCATTGGTCAGCTGGTATGTCACCTACGCAAACAACCACTGTAGGCTGTCCACATATAAATACTGATTCTTCAAAGTCTGCTGAATTCTTGTAATGACCTAAGTTTAACACTGCTAAGTCATACAAAGGAGCTGGGTCAATAATAGGATCATTATTCTCTGCACCTACAAACACAAATGGGATGTAAGTGAGGGGGGTGCCATCCACTTTAAGAGGTTGTACTATATCTACTAAATCTTGTTCTTCATCGTAAAGTTCTTGGTAGTACTGGCCATTAACTAATTTTAATACTCTATATTGATCGAGTTTCTCTACTGCAAAACCATCTTCTAAAACTGTTTCTTTACATTCCTTCAATACCACTTGAACTAATTGAACTTTACCATTAACTCGCTCAGTTCTCCAGTTAATAATTGCTTCAGCTGTATATGGAAGAATACGTGCTACATAATTTCCAGTTTCCAAATCAGAAATTGTAAGGGTGTTTTCATTACGTGGGAAGTCAACCAATAGGCCATGTCTTCCTGTCTCTAACACTTCACCACAAACTTGCTGTGCTAGCTGTGTCATGCTGAGACCTGAGCCTGTGGCATCCTCTCTCATGTATTCTAACTGAGAAGGTAGGTTAATATCTGGTTCTTTAAGAAATACTAAACCTTGTAATCCATTCTTTGTGAGCCCTGTAAAGTTAGTTAGTATAGCGTTGTTTCTATATTTAATACTTCTATCTATATCATTAACGTCAACGTCAGGAATTAAATGACCAGCGTCATTGTCAATAATAGAGCGGACTAGTTCCCACTTCTTAACAGCACGATTATATTCCGGTAGTGTATAGTCTACTGACATTAATTATTCTTCTTCTGTTAAGATCTGAAACTGAAATCAAAATCTATGTTAAACACTGGCTTTCTGATTGGCATTTCAAATGCTAATACGTATGTCGTTGCATCGTTCTGGTGATCGTTGCCCGAGTCTTTATCAGGGTCACCGTTGTCTTTATAAGCTTGTTGTTCTAGACATCTTGCTACGTTAGGGCATCTGCTATCATTCACTAACACTCTGCCATCACCGAAGGCTCTGTTAGAGGCATTAATCCTGTCTCTTACTCCAGGGTTCTTCCTATTAGCTCTTATGTGAAACCCTGCTTCGCTTAATAATGCTATGTCTGACTTAGCCGCTGAAGTCTTCTCACTAGCACCTGAGGCATCAGGATACATAGCTATTGTGTGACCAAAATATCTTTCTTTTAAAATTCTTATCATCTCGAAGGTGTCATATATTCCCGACCCCTCATCTACTGCATGCCATTTACCACCATCACGTTTCACATATGTGGTGAAAGCACAATTACGTTTGTTAAAGTCACAACCTATGTATAGATTTTCGCCAGGTCTTATTGCCTCTTGACTTCTGTGTATCACTCTATTGTAAGCGTTATACACTGTACCAGAGGTTAAGTTGACGAACTGTCCTTGTATATAAGCCTCTGCTAATTCAGCCGGGTATTCTTCTCTTAAACTTTCTACGTAACTATCTTCTACGAAAGGGTTAGAGGTGGTTGCAGCGTGCACTATCCTGTAATCGTCTGAGGCCCTCTTCTTCCATCTGTCATAAACAAAGCGATAGCCCTCTGGGGTTGTATACACACTTGCTCTATTGAATGCTTCTAGCTTACCTGTCTTACTATTCTGTACCTTATGAACATCTAAAAGGTCTTTGGGAACTTGTCTGTTACGCCCTAATATCTTACGCCAAATATCTTGAGCATGATTTTGTTTTAATGTGTCTAACTCGTCTATGTGACATCTATAACTTTCATAAGCAATAATACGCTCGGGCTTATCCATGCTTCTAAATACAAAATCACCGAACTGACTTGCTGAGGTGTAAATTATATGGTCTTGTTTATTGTGATTAGCAGCTATCCCATATTCCCTAAGTCTGGCCTCTAGTCTAGGTGCTAATACTAAGTTAACTAGGTCGAACGTGGGTTCATATAGAGCTATCACTGATGTACTGCTGTGGCTGGCATCTATAATAGCCGCTGTGATCATTGTCTCAGTCTTGCCGCTACCAAATCCCCCTACGAAGGCCGGGTATTTACAATCAAGAGCTAGGAATTCTGCCTGAGGCTCTGTCATTGTGATATCTAAACTGCGTTTAGTTGCCATCGTGTTCTATTATCTTTATCTTGTTTTCTATAAGTTTAGGGGCTTTATTGTCTATGACGTTAATATTAATTGTTTGTATTTGTTCGTCATGAGATATTTTAGTTTCTGTCTTGGCTGATATACCGTGGAAATGTGACATTAAGAGGGCATACACTACAGCATTACCCTTAGTCTTACCTTCTACCATATCCCAACCTTTTTCGATACAGTAGTTATAGAAGTCTTGGTCACCTATCTCACAAGCAATTCTAAACTCTTTAATATCTTTCTTCCAATCATAATAAGATGTTCTCGTAGTGCCCCAATACTTGCAACACTGCTCTATAGTCCATCCATTATTGTATCTAAGCCCCTCTTTAAGCTCTTTAGCAAAGCGCGGCTTGTATACAGTTCTTTTAGCTTTAAATGGCATATTAATCTTTGTCTTTACGTTCGCGGCGAAGAATCGCATTCATCATATGTTTTAATTCTTTTAAATTTTCATTGATGTTAGCTAGTTGTGTAGTAAGTCTCATGTTTTCTATTTTCATTTGATTTACTTCTCGTTGTAGTTCATCGAACTCGTTAGACTTCTTTTGCAGCATCCATATAGTAACACTAATCGCTGGGACAATAATAACAGTGATGACAGTCTTGATATATTCCCATATTTGATGTTCCACAAGACCCTTCTTAACTAGTTATTTATTGTTGTATTACTCGCTGGTGTCACTTGTGCCGCTAGTATTTTATCTAATACTGGGTTTAGTATGTCCACTTGTGCTTGTGTATATCCGTTCAAGTTGACAGCTTTCTTCATTGTATCGAAGATTTCTTTCTTAGCCGCATCTTTACCTATCTGCCCGGCTTCACCCAGCACTTGTATTCTTTCAATCTTTTTATCTTGTCTCATTGCCCAAGCCTGTTGTATTGAGCCAAAGATACTAGACATTGTATTAGCTACCACAGGAATTCCCCAAATGATGCCATATATAGCGGCGTAAAGCTGGGCATACCAAACAGGGATTAAAGCAAAGTTCTCAAATATGTCTCTCCCTTTTGTTGGAGAAATCACCATAACAATAACGGGGATGTTTATTAAAACGAATGTTACGAACTTAAAACCTTGGCTTGTGGCGTCTAGCTTATTCTTTTCACTAGCTACAGCATCAGAACCTTGTTGTTTAATTAGTTCTATATTAGCCTTAGCTAGTTCTAGCTTGGCGTCTTGTTCTTTCTGCTGAATCTCTTGTTTAGTAGATATATACTTACCGATAACACCATCTTTACCGAAGATGCCTGTCAACAAAGGGACTAAGAGAGTGAACCACATATATTATAATTTCTCTTTTATTTTACTTTTAGATTTCAAATAAAGTTCAACAATTTGATTGTGGAAACCAAACCCTAAGCCAAACCCTACTACTGATGATATAATAATTGCTGTTATCATTATGACCCTTTAACTAATTTTAATTGAACTGTTGATTCTTCTTGTTCTTTACTTTCAGGGACGTTTCTAAATAATCCCAGCTTAACTAGATGACTCTCTTGTCTATTTAAGAGGCTGCTGTACACTTGATTACTTTCTTGAAACTGATTAAGATTGTTTTGGAATTTCTCTCTTGATTGACCGTCTTCTATAGCTAGCCCAGACAGGTTATCCACCATAGTTTTTAACATTACAGATAATTTTTTATTTTTAACTAAAGCGTTATCAAGACTTTGTATGTTGTCTTTAAGAGAGACGTTCTCTTCTCTAAGAAGACTAACTTCACTGCTTAAGTCGCTTTTAATCGTGTTTAAATCTTCTGTAACTTCTGTTATTAACTTGCCTAAGCTCAGTACTCGGTTCTTAACTCGCTCATTGTAACTGTTGTTAGCGTGATTAGTGAGTAAGTGAGTTGTTCCTGCGTATACTGCAGCGGCTATAGCTAATCCTATGAAAAGCCCCACTGGGCCAAACATAGCACAAAATACTAAACCTAGTACAATAGAAATATTAAAAGATGTTTTAGAAATGAATGAAACTTTAGACCAAGATTTAGCAACATTAGTAATAATACTTTGATTATTATCCAGTTGATTTAGGAGTTCGCTAAGGGTTTCTTGTAATTTATCTTCAGGGTTCATTTATTCTTATTATTAAGTTATTAGATAAGTGCTTACCGCGATTGCTCCGCAAGCTCTGCCTTTTCGCTTCCAACGCCTAAGGCAGCTTTCACAGTCTCGGCAGCAAATTCCTTGTCGGGAATAAACAGTACTTAATGCCCTAAGGCCGTCACTGGTTCCGATCTGCACGCCCTGACGTAATGAACTAGAAAGTGCCTGAGAACATTAGGAGGGAGCCAGCAGCAGTCTTAATGCTGCTTTATGCTGGCGATGTTTCAGGCACTATTGAAAGTATTATATAACACTTTTATACTCTTGTCAAGTATTTTTTAATATTTATTTTTCTTTACAATAAATTTACAATATAACCCACAACTTACCCATAAGTTATGCTATAGTTACATTATAAACAACAAGGAGATATACCATGTCATACATAAAAGAGGCTTTGATATCTTACGAAGAAGACTATCAAGAAGAGCACGAAGAGGATATAACACAAGAAATGTTAGAGCAGTTTGATAATTTATATTTAGGAGATTTACTGTGATATTAATACTAGTGGTTATATGTTTAATGGCAACGTTAGGTTTAATTAACAATATGAGGTGATGAAATGGACAATGAACAATTAGTTATAGTATTAGAAAAGCACAGGAAGTGGTTAAATAATGAAGAAGATGGACAAAGAGCTAATTTATCTAGAGCTAATCTACATGGAGCTGATTTATCTGAAGCTAATCTACATGGAGCTGATCTATATGGAGCTGATCTATATGGAGCTGATTTATCTGAAGCTAATCTACATGGAGCTGATCTATATGGAGCTGATCTATATGGAGCTGATCTATATGGAGCTGATTTATCTGTAGCTAATCTATATGGAGCTAATTTATCTAGAGCTAATCTACATGGAGCTGATCTATATGGAGCTAATCTACATGGAGCTGATCTATATGGAGCTAATCTATCTTATATTAAAAATATTAACATATACACATTTAACAGTTCTAGACATTTTGCTTA
>Ga0247817_10000175_pt1 | contig 41673 bp, 36 predicted proteins | sample UWRJL212509R1_FD_178010 | JGI IMG/M metagenome (GOLD analysis project Ga0247817, IMG submission 178010) | Plant litter microbial communities from Arlington Agricultural Research Station in Wisconsin, United States - UWRJ-L212-509R-1 | ecosystem: Environmental > Terrestrial > Plant litter >... | reverse complement strand
GATGCTTCGGATAGTCACTTGTTGAGAGGGGCCACAATCGTGTACCAGACCCTCCGGCAATTATTACGGTAATCATTAGATCCATCTTACCATTACTTGGTTCGTGTTGGTATAATAGGGGTATATGAAAATTATCGTCACTGGCGGTGCGGGGTTTATCGGCTCGAACTTCGTACATTATGTCTACCGAGAGCGTCCAGATTGGAACATTACCGTACTTGATGCACTTACCTACGCTGGTAATCGTGCAAACCTCGAAGGCCTCGACCCTTCGCGTGTCACACTGATCGAGGGAAACATTACCGATACCAAATTAGTTGATAAGCTTGTTTCAGAACACGATGCAGTCGTTCATTATGCAGCTGAATCACATAACGATAATTCACTTCAAAATCCTCGTCCATTCCTAGACACCAACATTATTGGTACTTACACGATCCTTGAAGCTGTTCGCAAACACAGCAAACGGCTTCACCACATCTCTACCGATGAAGTGTACGGCGACTTAGAGCTCGATGATCCAAATCGATTCACTGAAAGTACGCCATACAACCCTTCAAGCCCTTATTCATCAACCAAAGCAGGCTCTGATCTCCTTGTACGTGCTTGGGTGCGAAGCTTTGGCGTACAGGCAACGATCAGTAACTGTTCTAATAATTACGGCCCATTCCAGCATGTCGAAAAGTTTATTCCGAGGCAAATAACCGAAGTACTTGAGGGTCGTCGTCCAAAATTGTATGGCACGGGTGAAAACGTCCGTGACTGGATTCACACCGAAGATCATAGTTCGGCCGTTCTTACTATCCTTGAAAAGGGAGCGATCGGTGATACTTACCTTATCGGCGCTGATGGCGAGAAAGACAACAAATCTGTCGTTGAACTGATCTTAACAGAGATGGGTAAGAATGCAGACGAATACGACCACGTCAACGATCGTCCAGGACATGACATGCGTTACGCGATTGATTCAACCAAACTCCGAAATGAACTTGGCTGGGCACCAAAGTTCACAGATTTCGAAGCAGGTTTGAAAGACACCGTTGAGTGGTACAGTAAGAATGAAGCTTGGTGGAAGCCTCAGAAACAAGCAACTGAAGCAAAGTATAAAACACAAGGACAATAAGCTATGACAGAACATACTCCCGAGCTAGAATTTAAGAAAGAGCTTTCAATCCAAGAAACGCCAATCCCTGGGCTTCTTGTCATGGATCTCACTGTTAATCCAGATCCAAGAGGTTGGTTTAAAGAAAACTATAACCGTAAAACCATGGTTGCGCTCGGTCTTCCCGACTTTGATCCACAACAAAATAATATTTCATTTAATGATACCCGCGGAACAATCCGCGGTATCCATGCCGAACCGTGGGACAAGTTCGTCTCAGTTGCTTCTGGACGCATCTTTGGTGCGTGGGTTGACCTTCGCGAAGGAGACACATTTGGCCAGGTACACACACTTGAACTTGGTCCCGATAAAGCAGTTTTTGTACCACGAGGTGTCGGTAATGCATTTCAAACACTAGAAGACAACACGGCATATTCTTATCTTGTAAATGATCATTGGGTACCGGGCGGAGAAAACTATGCTTTTCTTAACCTGGGTGACCCTACTTCCGCTATCGACTGGCCTATTCCACTAAGTGAATCAAAAATGTCGGAAAAAGATGAAGCGCATCCTTTTATTTCTGAGGTTGAAAAAATTAAACCACGTAAGATTCTTATTACTGGCGCAAACGGCCAGTTAGGAAAAGCGTTACAAATTGAATTTCCAGATGCAGAATTTGTTGATCGCTCAAGTTTTGACATCACAGACACTTCGACTTGGGGTAATCGCAACTGGCGACAATATAGCGCAATCATTAATGCCGCTGCGAACACAAAAGTCGACGACGCAGAGACTTCAGAAGGACGCAAGGAAGCATGGAAGGCCAATGCAACGGCAGTGAAAGACCTTGCACATTTGGCTATCGAAAATCACCTTACCTTCGTGCACGTATCAAGTGAGTATGTTTTTGACGGAACTCAAGAAGTACATACTGAGGATGAAGCTTTTTCACCCCTAGGTGTTTATGGACAATCCAAGGCAGCAGGTGATGTCGCCGCAGCATCTGCGCCGATGCACTACATTATTCGCACCTCCGGTGTTGTGGGTGATGGTGGAAACTTTGTAAAAACGATGGAAAAACTTGCTCGCAACGGAATCAATCCCCCCGTTGTAATTGATGAGGTTGGACGCCCAACCTTTACTGAGGACTTAGCAAAAGGTATTAAACACTTACTTGAGACAAAAGCCCCCTACGGAACATACAACCTTTCAAACGACGGACCTATTGTTAGCCGTTACGAACTTGCGAGAGAGATATTCAGGCTTACGGGGCACGACCCTGAAAGAGTTAGCGAGCAAACTGCACAAGACTTTATTGATGGAAAAATAGCAAAAGAACAGCCTGTAACTATTCGGCCCTTACAAACTACCCTCAGTCTTGATAAGATAATTAATGCAGGCTTTGCGCCACGAAGGTGGGATACGGCGCTCCGCGAGTATTTAGAGCAACAGCAATCTTAAATCGAGAGGAAATATAATGAAAGGTATCATTCTTGCCGGAGGTTCCGGTACACGGCTTTGGCCGATCACGAGAGGCATCAGTAAGCAGCTCGTACCAATCTACGACAAGCCGATGATCTACTATCCGTTGACAACACTCATGTCGGCGGGTATCAAGGACATCTTGATCATTACTACACCTGACGATCAACCGCAGTTCGAACGACTTCTGGGCGACGGATCGGAATGGGGCATCAACCTGTCTTACGCCGTTCAGCCAACCCCAGATGGTCTCGCGCAAGCGTTTATCATCGGTGAGGAATTCATCGGTGACGACAAGGTTGCGCTCGTTCTGGGAGATAACATCTTCCATGGGCACGCGCTCGAGGATTCTCTCAAAACATGTGTCGACCCCGACGGTGGGATCGTCTTCGCCTATAAGGTAAAAGACCCGCAGCGCTATGGCGTTGTAGAGTTTGATGCCGACAAGCGAGCTGTCTCGATCGAGGAGAAGCCTGAACATCCCAAATCTAACTACGCGGTTGTTGGACTGTATTTCTACGACAACGACGTAGTGCAGATCGCCAAGGAAGTGAAACCAAGCGAACGCGGCGAACTGGAGATCACATCGATCAACGAGGCCTACCTCGAAAGAGGTAAGCTTAAGGTGACATTGCTCGACGAAGGTAACGTCTGGCTCGACACCGGCACTATCGATTCAATGGCAGAAGCAACCGACTATGTTCGTGTGCTTCAAAAGCGCACAGGACAGATCGTCGGCAGCCCCGAAGCCGTTGCATTCAGCGAGGGTTTCATCAGTAAGAGTCAACTCGACAACCTTGCGGCGCCCCTAGTTAAGTCTGGTTACGGCGAGTACTTGCTGCAAGATCTGGGATAGCACGAGAGAAACGTGCAGGGTCGGCGGGGTTTTACTTACCCGCCGGCCCAACTCCAAGATATTATTGTAAATGCATTTATACCCCCGTTACTGGTATAATCAGTCATTATGACCAACAAAATTCTTATAGCTATTCCGTCTTACAACTGCGAGAAACAAATTACACGTGTACTTAATGAAATCAATACTAAGCTTCAAAACCGTGTAGCCGAGATTGCTGTTATCGACAATGGTAGTACAGACAACACGGTCAAAGCCGTGCTTGATTTCAAGACAATCGGAATACTTGGCAATAAGCTTCATGTCTACAAGAATGTTGATAACTTCAACCTTGGCGGAACACATAAGGTGGCATTTGAGAAAGCTGCAAAAGAAGGCTTTACTCATGTCGTTATTCTCCATGGAGACAATCAAGCAAAAAGCGCTGAAGCCAACTTACTTATTGATTACATGGAAAAGAATCCAGAACACCAAACAGTTCTTGGCTCTCGTTTCAATAAGAAATCGACACTCATCGGCTATGACAAAAAGCGCATTTACGGCAACAAGGTTCTTAATGGCATTTATTCAGTCGTTACACTTAAAAAACTCCAAGATCTTGGCTCGGGGTTAAACCTTTTCGCTTTGTCCGATCTTGATAAAAAAACCTACATCCAGTTTGCAGATAAGCTCACTTTCAACTTTGAACTAATTCTAGACCTAGTGAAACGAAAAGTTAACTTTGCCTACTTACCCATCACATGGCGCGAAGATGACCAGGTATCAAATGCACGCAACTTTAATATCTTCGGCACGGCATTGGCAAATTTATTTAACTGGCGCTTTAAAAAAGCAGTACAGGGTACGAAAAAAGCATCAACCTATAAATGCAAAGAGGTTCTTTAATGAAAACCCTTCAAATCCTTATGCCAATGGGAGGCCTCGGAAGTCGTTTTGCAAAAGAGGGCTATGAAACTCCAAAACCGTTGATTGAAGTTGACGGCAAACCAATGTTCATGCGCGCACTCGATAGCTTTAAAAGCGTAGAAAATACTCAACATATCTTTGTAATTCGCAAAGAGCATGATGAAAAATATGATCTTTCACGTCAGATACTCACCCAATTACCTAACGCCAAAATTGCACTTTTAGATCATGATACGGGCGGTGCTGTAGAAACATGTTTGATTGCTAATGACCTCATTGATAACGAGCTACCTATCGCCGTTGCAGACTGTGACATATATTTTGAATCGTCATCGTATTTTGAAAAGATTAACACTATCGAAAATAGCAATCTAGACGGAATGCTCCTTACATTTAATTCAGATGATCCTCGCTATAGTTACGTAGAACTTAATGACACCAACGAAGCTGTACGTACGGCTGAAAAGGTCGTTATATCAAATCACGCAATCTTAGGGGGATATTTCTTTAGGTCTGGCGAGTTATTTAAATCTCTTGCACAACAATTCATCACAGAAGGCCTAGGTGAATTAAAAGAATTTTATATGTCACACCTTTTCAATCTCTTGCTAACGCGAGCTGGTAAGGTAGAGATTGCAGATATCGATACTATGCATATCTTCGGAACTCCAGAAGAGCTCAACGCCTATTTAAATAGAGTCGTCTAGCTTATTTATACTGGTCGTAGAAACGATTAAGTAATACGACACTTACGGCATAATATTTTAAAGTGTTCGATGGATTAATCACAACCCTATGAGCAAGCATTCTTCCATAGAGCAACCCCGCATGAAATAATGCGGTCTTTTGTTCAGTTGGAGTGAAGTATTTTTTCATAATAGTATCTACGAAATAATCATAGAGCTGCATATACTGCGCAGACCTTCGATCATGATAATTAATCGCCATCATATTCCCTTCAATTGTCGAAACAACTGGCTCTTCGTCGTCGTTCATAAACTCATACCCTACAACCAATGACTGCGTATGACGCCCAAGGTCAATGATTGGACCGCGCACAGGGTTATCGTCAGAAGGATCAATAATAAATGGCTTATCCGTAATGCTATTAATGAGAATGTTATCAATCGTAAGGTCGCCGTGAGCCACTGAAGAGGTTCTATAGGTCGCTAGGTCATTCCAGGCGACAGTATCACTCTTAATCTTATCGAGAATGGTGTAGAAGTTGTCGTACACGATACCGTTCACTTTAATCTTCTTTTCACCAATAATGGCCCTTAGCGATTCGTCCTCAGCAACTGCTTTTTTCATTTTATCCAATAGACGTTCTTGAATGTACACATCCCTCTGGTCTGGATTGAAAGATTCCTTTTTTAACTCGTATAAATCCGTGAAGACATACTTCCACACTAAATTAAGTGCCTTCTTGGATTGTGCAAGAGAATGAGTATGAATGTATTCGAATAGCGGAATATTTTCTGGATTATACTCTAGGTCGATAGCATAATAGTCATCCGTCTTCTGCTCACCAACAACGTTAACAATATACTGTTTTTCGTGCTGCTTCTTCAGCCAGTTATACTGAACCTTTAACCTATCTGTATATTCAGCTGGAACAATTTTCTTCACAAACATTTCGTTAGACTTTAGCGCGAGTACCGTAATAGCGTCAGAGCCACCTTTAAAGAATTTCACAAGACTTAATTCACCATTAACTTCAATTTTGTGTAGAATCCTACTTAGACTTGCTCCGCGGAAATACGTATCGAGAAAAATAGGAAAATCTTGAGATATATCATTGTAGCGCAACAACTTATTAACATATGGGTTCACCTGCGTTGAATGGCTCTTTACTGTTTTATACAAAAGTAATGCAATAACCCCAAGGAATGCCATTGGAAGTACCAAGATTGCCCACATTATTTTTCCATAGAAATCGATGTCTAGAGCTGAATTTACAGGTAGAATAGTCGAGAGCGCAGTATGCAGTGACAGATCTTGAGATTGTGTCGATGAAAGTATATATGGACTGATACTCGAAACTAACATTTCTGGAGGGCTCAACAAGCCAGCGACACCAATAACGATCACTGCTGCCGATGTAATATAGAATACCCACGACACAAGAGCATATACGACGTACCTGCCTACATATTTTTTATTATTAAAGAAATTCTGTAGTCCAAAAATCAACGACCAAACTTTAAACCGAATACTATTTCCAATTTTTGGATTAAATAATTGAGAAAACCCAGATATAACCTTAAGCAGATATTTATTCTCCGCCTTCAGTAGAAGAAGCCCCAACAATAGAAGCATTGCGATACAAACAACCAAAAAGGCAGCAATCGCAATATTCGCTGACTGCTCTCCGATATAGAAATATCCGACCAAAATTAAGAGCCCGATAAACACTACGTCGATTGACCGTTCAATAACGATCGCTACAAATGTATACAGTAAACTGATTCGTAAACGCCTTGCAGTCAAGTACGCCCGTATAAGCTCACCGATACGCAACGGCAGCAACGTATTGAATAAATATCCTGTAGCGAGTACTCCAAACTGAAAGCGCAGACTACTTGGGGCTGCCTGATCAAGAACAAGCTTTGTACGAGCTGCTCGGAAGAGATGGCCAATAAGCTGCAGTAATACCGCCAAGGCGACGACAAGAATCCACAGTGGGTGCTCATATAGATAAACAGTTAACTGGCCTAGTGTTTCATGTGACATATATACGCCGATAATCGTTAAGATACAGGCTACTAAAACTAGTGCGTACTTCATGATTCAAAAGTCCTTACGTGAATGACATTAATGCCAGCAGCGTTTGCTGCCTCAATACCCTTCTCGGAATCCTCAAACGCCAACACTTCGTTTTTTTGTAATCCAGTTATTTCGAGTGCGCGCAAGTAAGCATCGGGAGATGGCTTCATATTCTCTACATCATCACCAAAGATCATGTGCGTAAAGTAACCCTCTAGCTTGTGGTGTCTCAAAACCGATAATGCATTATTTTTCTTTGCCGTCGTGACTAACACGGTTGTATAGTGTCGAAACATTTGACTCAAGAAAGTACTAAGAAATTCGTTCAACACTGATTCGTGAAGGTGTTCTGGATAAATACGTTGTTTCTCGGAATTAATTTCACGCATCTTATCATCACTAATGCCTGGAATAACTTTCGGCAGAAAAGAGGTTGAACTTTCACCAGCTCTGATAAGGTCGCTCAATGAATCATCGACGGTTGTATTGGTAATGTTTTTTATAGACTTCTCATACGCAAGAAAATTAGCGCGATGCGTATCAACAATAGTTCCGTCTAAATCAAACAGAAACGCTTTTACAACAGACATATAGAAAGGTTTCCCATTACGACCATTATACAAGAGAGAGTCCAAACTACAGATACTATATTATCCAGATGATATAGTTGAATATATGCAAAAGTTTATATTGTCAATTTTAAGAAATAAAAAACTAATGAAATATTTAGTAATGGCAGTAATAATCGTATTAATAGAACTCGGTTCGTTTCAGCTTATCTACCTCGTATTTTCTAATTATTACCTCGCAACCATACTCAGTTTTGCCATAGGGGTTATACTGAATTGGATAGGTGGAAGAATATTAGTATTTGGAAAATCATCACACCGAGCCTCGAAAGAATTTGGGATGGTACTAGCTGCAAGTCTAGGCGGTGTCTTAATTCAAGTTATAGTAGTGCACATATCTGTAGCGATTCTCTTGCTTTATCCGATCATCGGTAAGATCCTATCCATTGGATTTTCATTTTTCTGGAACTATTTCTTCCGATCTCGCATCATATATAAATAACTTTTTGGCTATTCATATAAGCGTAAATGACTTATTCTTGAGAAATGGAATTATTTTCAAAACTAAAGAAAACTATAAAACTTTATCCCAAAACATTTTTGCTCCTCACGTTCTTGATTGTATGGGCGGCTTGTTCCTACGTTTTTTATCTTCGCTTTCCAAATAACCTCCAGTTTCCAAACTTTTTTGCCGAAGATGGAGAAATTTTCACCCAAAATATTCTCGATAAAGGCTTCTTAGGTGCGTTATTAACACCATTTAATGGATATTTTATTTTTGGTATCTACATCCTGACTGGTATTGGTTTTATTATTAGTGAAGTTTTCTTCGGAAATAGCTTTATCTCACTGCCTGCCGCTTTTGCAGTTACATCGTACCTATTCCTTGGACTATGCTGTGCGTTACCAATATTACTTGCGCGGAAGTATCTTCGTGTCGCCTATTTAATACCTGTAGCCTTCGTTATTGCACTGCTACCAATGCCGACAGTAGACTACGTTACCATTGGAACGATTGGTAACCTAAAATTTGCGTTTGCGTTTATTGCCTTCCTTCTTGTGATTTATCGCATTAATCTCCCAAGAACATCCCGTAAGTTCATTCTTATTGATGCCCTGCTTTTGTTATGTGCATTTACAACAATTGGCGCCTACTTCGTGTTGCCGTTCCTCCTACTAACAGATGGAACGAAAGTAAAGCAGCTTTTCTTAAAATCAAACCGGAAAGAGACATTCAAACGAACCAATATTGCGCTCTGGAGCATGTTAGGGCTTGCTGTTGGGTCTATCATCCAACTTGTTTACATACTCATCAATGGTATTCCAAAATTTCCTAACTACCTAGCTGAACCATACCAAATCGGTAAAACTATTGAAGTTATTTTTGCACGACCATTCTTATATCCAATCGTAGCTGATGGTTACCATCAACTTACGAACCTAGCTGTTGTTTTAATCTTCCTCATACTTATCGTCGCTACATTTGTGTTTGCACAAAAAAAGAATCGTCCAATTTACTTCATGGGTGCTTTCCTGATAGCAACGATTACCATACTCTTCATATCAAATAGAACGGGTGTCACAGTTCACTACAACGACTATTTAACAAGTGGGTTTGATAACTTCTTTTACGCTCAAAACTTTATCGCCGTTATCGTATTGGCATTACTTTTGTCCGATCTGTCTCGTTATGCAAAAAAGTTTGCACTCGGCATATTTGTCGCTGTTCTAGCAATCATAGCCGCAAGTTACATACATGAGAACAATTCCTATGCTCCAAACGAGTTCATGCAATACAACATTGGCTCAATCTACGAACAAGCTGACCAAAAGTGTAAAGACACATCTAAAGATCCTGTCACTTTTTCTATATATCCATTTACATTCCTTGGAATGGTAACCGAACGATCAAACCTATGTGAAGGTACTTCTTCAAAATACCCAAGTCGTGCACAAACTTATGGACTTCAAGTAAGTGATCCTCAAGCCGTTCTTAATGTTGGCCCAGGAGAAAGTACATTTACACAGACATTCGTCGCGGACTCAAATAAACTTGAAGCGATCGCATTGTACCTTTCAACGTACTACAAGGACGAGGTCAATAACTATACAATTTCAGTAATGGATAGCGCATGCGCAACGGTTATAAGAAGTGTTAAGGTCTCGGGGAGTATGAATGATAACTCCTACCACACATTCTCTTTTGCATCGATTCCAGACTCTCAATCAAAGACATACTGCTTCTCTATTAAACCAAATGCAAATACCAGTCAGCCCCTTGCCTTACAACTATCAGAACCTGACATATACAAAGAAGGAAACTTGAGAATTGGCAATGATATTTCTGATAAAGATGTCGTTTTCCAAGTTCTCTATCAATAGCCGTTTCACACCTTACCATAAACTTGCGATGTAGCTAAAGAGGTATTATACTAGCTATAAGGTTAAGCACTATGAAAACAAAAAAATCCCTTACTAATAAACCGACAAAACGACTCATCGTAATTATCGCGCTTGCGGCAATACTTGTCTTTGGAGGTGGTGTTTTTGTATATGCAAAGTTCATAAATCAACCTGCAACACAATCTGAAACAAAGCCTATTAACTCTGTGGACTACAGCACACCCACAACCGATCAACAAGAAAGCGGTGAATCTATTAAAGATAATAGTGTTAACAATGAGTCATCTGGTGATAGCGGAAGTGACCAGCCCCCCGCACCAACTCCCCAACAAGAAGGTAAGGCTGTTGTAGAAATAATTATTCCCTCGAAAAATATTGATCCTGTCACCAAAATACTACGTGTTAGTAGTCAGATTTCTGCAAAAGTAGCCACTGGAACTTGTACGCTCATGTTAACTAAGGCTGGTTCAGCTACAATTGTAAAAACTGCCGATTCCTTCCAAGCTGGCGCACAAATATCGACCTGTAAAGGTTTCGATATTAATACAAGTGATATGAGTACTGGAACGTGGAATATAGATTTAGTGTTCGAAAATGCTACACTCTACGGTCACGTAACTGAGACGGTAAACATATAATGCACATTCTTACCACAAAGAAAACGTCTTTCGCAAAGGTTCTTTCGGTTACGCTTTTTAGTCTTACGCTCTCGATAATCACAGTTGTCGTTGTGCAACATAGAACAGATGCAGCTCCGGTCGTTGGGTTTAATGCAGGAAATATTATTGATGACGGCATCTTTACTAACGCCAACAGTATGAATCGCGATCAAATCCAAGCGTTCCTTAATAGTAAGGTAGCTAACTGTGATACGAACGGTGCGCAGCAGTCTGAATTTGGTGGTGGAACGCGCGCCCAATGGGCAGCTAATGCTTCATTGCATCCAAAAACTGGTGCTCAATACCCTCCCTTTACATGCCTAAAGGATTATTCTGTAGACGGACGCAGTGCAGCTCAGTTAATCTACGATACAGCACAAGAGTTTCAAATTAACCCCCAGGTTCTTATTGTACTTCTTCAAAAAGAGCAATCATTAGTTACCGACACTTGGCCCCTTAGTATTCAATACCGATCTGCAACTGGATACGGCTGTCCCGATACCGCAGATTGCGATAGTCAATACTATGGTCTTACTAATCAAATTCGATGGGCAGCTCGAATGTTTCGCTCGATCATGAATAATAGCTCCAGTTGGTACACCCCTTACGTCCTTGGTAATAACTATATTCGCTGGAGCCCCGGTGAAGGCTGTGGTGGATCAACAGTAAATATTCAAAACCGTGCAACACAAGCACTATATAACTACACGCCTTACCAACCAAACCAATCTGCCCTTAACGCCGGTTATGGCATGGGTGACTCATGTGGTGCGTACGGAAATCGAAACTTCTACCTTTATTTTAACGACTGGTTCGGAAGTACAAAAGTATACGACCCTTACGGATGGGAGGTGATTAAAACAAGTACAGATTCAGCGGAGTATTTAAAAGTCGGAAATACAAAACGATGGATTCCATCTGGCGATATCAAAAATGATTGGAATCTTAGTTCAAAATCTATCCGAGTCGTATCGCAATCTGAGTTAGATTCTATTCCTTCTATCCCTACCCTCGATAGACTTGGGCTTTATGACAATAAATATTGGTATGTTAGTGGTGGTAAAAAGTACTGGCTCTCTAACGACGACCTCCTACGCGCTTACGGACAGATTGACAACAGGGCACTTGCAGCACCTGCATACATCCCCCTATCAACCATTCCTAATGGTGGTGAAGCAACCTTCTACGTCTCAGCACCAGGAAATAAGGTAGCTCGAATCATGAACGGACAGCTGTATGTTATTAATAGCGCCGATGCCGATAGGTGGCAAGCCAACCCAATTGCAATCAGTACGGCCAATTTCAACTCCCTGTCCGTTGCTGGCACAACCGATTACCGAGTATCTATCAATGGGACTCGCTACCTCGTCGATAATGGTCGTCTCTTAAATATTAACGACGCCTCGCTTACTCGAGACTTTAACCAGAGTTCGGCTACATTTATGCCAATTCCATCGGATATTACGAGATACCTTCCTACAATATCAGTAAGTTCTCTGGTGCGAACATACGAAGACGGAGCCTACTATGTGCTTCGAGGTGGCGTTCGCTATTACATACCGACTGGATCGCACGCCAGCGATTGGAGTCTTCCAACTAATCCAACATTTATATCATCACGACTTGCAACGAGTTTCACCACAAGTAATATCCCTCTTCCGCTCATAATCTCAGATTCAACAACTGGAAAGTACTATCTCTTGGATGGTTCTAGACACGAACTGATAGGAGCAATGTTTGACTCGGTAAAGAATTCTTCAACTACTATTCCTGCATTTAATAGTGACTATATTAATGCGCTTCCGCAAGGAACAACGATTTCTTCACCCATTCTTCAGATCTCCGGACAACCTCACCTCTACACCATAATGAGCGGCCAACTCTACCACATACCAACAAATGAAGTACTTAACGCGCTTGGCTCACCTACCCGTTTCTCAATAGCGCTTGTTTCTAGTGACTTTATACAAGCACTGAACTCAACTATCCTTCCAGCAAGTCAATTTATCGTAAAAGACGGCGTAACGTACTTCCAGCAAGACGGGTATGTATTCCCAATAGATAGTGCCAGTAAATCAGATTGGCTCAGTGGAAAAAGTCCTATGCAGTACAACGGAACAGGCTTTGGAGTTAGTAGGTTCTTTGCGGCAGGTGCCACTCCTCTCACACAGTTCGTACAAGAGGGTGACCAAAAATATATCATCAGTAATGGTACGGCGTTCAATGTTACATCGGCACAAAGCTCATTTACATCCACCGGTAAGCCTTGGGTGCCAGTATCCATCTTCGGAATGAACCGCGAAGCATTTACATCATATGCTGTTAAAGATAGTACTAGTAATGCGTTTTGGTTGATCACAAGCGGCGTAAAACAAGCAATAAATTCATCAAATGTTCGTCAATCATATGCTAAAGCAGGAAACATAATAAGCTTGTCGCCAAATGTGCTTTCTCAGTACGCCCAAGTTAATAACGGTGTCGATCCATCCCTCTTAATCACCGCGCCTGGTAAAGGTATTAAATTACTTGATGCCTCAGGAAGATATTATGAATTTCCAAGTTCTGATACGGCAAATAACTATATGGTCGGCAAAGTAGTTCAATCTGTTTCTCTAGACCTATTTAATAACTTTAGCCAAAGCCGCGGCCCTGTAAGTCGACTTGTTAAAGACCCTAGTGGGAAAATATACTGGATCGAAGCTGGGACAAAACGCTGGATTTCAAACGGTACGGCATTCCAACGATATGCAGGTAATCCAATAGTAGATATGGACATTCCAACTTTAAATTTCTTTACTGAAGGACAAGCGATTAATTAATAGCTAATAATCGTACGAACTACTACTTCGTAAGCTGTTTGTAAGCTTTATCTGACGAATTGGAATAGCCGCTATAGAAACTCTTCGTAAGCTTAATTCCATTATCGATAAGCGTCTTACGGAGATCAGTGTCCTCCAAACATCGGCGAATATTTCGCGCTACTTCTGAAGCCGTGGCTTTTGTTACTAAACAAGTAACTTCGTCTTTATATAATTCATGCCATGTGACGTCATCGTATTCATTTACGACCACGGGGCAGCCGCTCGCCATAAGTTCCGATGCAGTAACACCAGGGTGACCACTAAACATAAACATCAGACCGGCATCAACTGACCGATAGAGCTTTGGGACAGTTTCATAACTAACCTTGCCAAGGTTTGTAAAGTAACCTTCGGCTCCATATTGAGATGCGTCCCAATCAGCACCCGCAGTAATAATCTCTACACTCTCCCCAAGTTGCTCCTTAAGGACCTTTAGCCCAGCCACACCAAGCTCAAACGCATTACGTGGCATATTCGGCCGTGCGTAGAAAAATACTCTATATACAGCCTTAGGTGTGTAATAACGATCTTCGCGCGGGTAATACGCAGACAGGTCAACAAGAGATTTGACGACAACGCCGTCACCACCATAGGTTTTTCGATACAAATCGAGTAGTCCAGGAGTGTTGGCGATAGCCTTAAATCCAAATCGATAGCTTAATTCAACCAATGACGAGATCGAACCCTTAGGGTAGAAATTTGTTTCATTGTCTTGGATGAAGTACCATTTATCTTTTACGTTTGCAGCTTTTGCTAGAGGATAGGCTGTTGCCCATTGAGTCGCAATACCAATATCATGATCTTCGATTGCTGTTACGTCGTTTGGTAGTATTCCAACAAACTTTGCTGACTTTAAAGATGGAAAAGCTTTGACTGCTTGCTTCTTTTCGTTTGAAACGTCCTTTGAGTTCTTTAGAATATATACAGTCGTTTTTAATCCCTGGGTAGTATTGAGGTAGTTTGCAAAGCTAAAGATATTCATTAACCCCGCATATACGAGGTCGTAAGCAGGTAATATCCAAGCAACAGACTCAGGATGAGAACTGCCGCCTTTCTTCAATGCATCGAGATTCTTTTTCATCTCGGCTTCACTGATATCAAATGTACTAGCAAGTATTGTTGCATCACTTTGGTAACTGTCTATAACCTGTGTTTGCGGCTGTGAAGCCACATCGGCCTCATCACTGAATAACCTAAGGGGCTCATCGGCACTCATGTTAGGATTACTGAAGGGATCAATATAAGTATCTACGCTGCTATTTGTCTTTACGCTGTGCTTACTGCTTGGTTTCGATCCATCTTGTATCATGCTGACATGAGGGGTCATTACGAGTCGTTTATTTTCACCCGTAAGCCACAAAAAGAAGTCGTCAAAATTCTCATTCTTTTTTGTTCTTTTTTCAAAATCAAATTCTTTTACATAATCTGTTGTTGTTGCAAAGAAGCTCGATGAAAGAATAGATAAGTTACGCACCCATTCGGCATTTCCAATATAGCTTTGATAAAAACGAGGATATCCTTGAAACAAAGGAGTGTATTCAGACTTTTTATTAATAAGTGCACCACTTTCTAAAATAAGGTCGTGCTTATCAAGAAGACGCCCACTAGCAGCCGCGACATCTTCAATAGTCAACCAACCAACCAAATCTTCATACCAACTCGTTTTTGGAAGCCTAATTGTATCTTTTAGAACCAAGATAGCATTGTTCGCAGTGGTACTTGGCTGAGTCGTAGCAAACACCTTAAATAAATCATCCTGCGTGTATTCACCAACGGTGATTTTTTTATAGAAACTCTGCAATTTCTTTTCCAAAGATTTTACTTCTATGTCTTTGTGCTTCAAAACAACAAAAGAGGGCGTCTGAGTAGTCGCACGAATATGTCTAATCGTTCGAAGTGTATTAGAGATATTTGAGAAATAAACATAGACTATCGGATTCCTATATATCTTTTCTTTGTTCCAGTCCAAAAATAGCTCTGTTTTTTTGTGGTACGACTTTGCATCGATGCCTTTTAGTTCAAGGTATTTATCGATTGCGCGACGCTGCCCCGCAAGCGCATATGGCTTTGTCTCAATCGACATTGCTGTCGATGATTCAATCACTCGCCAGTGGTAGAGAACTTTTGGAATATGAGCTACTTTATTTGATGCCGCGATAACCCTAAGAAAAATATCCCAATCCTGTGCACCATCTGTATCAGAGTCCCAACCGCCAATATCTTTTACGATTTTTGTTCTCATAAGATTAAGGTGGGTAAGATAATTAATATTTAATAACATCTCGGGAGATAATTGCGGTTTAAAGAGCGGGTCAAACCTATTCCCATTTAGATCAATCTTATCCTTATCAGAATAAATAAAGTCATAGTCGTCTTCATTAAGAAGTTTAACGTTCTCGTACAACGCATCGGGTGAAATTGTATCATCATGATCAAGTAATGCAATGAATTCACCCGTAATCCGCTCAAGAATTTGGTTTGAGTTTCCTGCGATTCCTTCGTTATTTTTAAAGGAAGTATACACAACTCGGGGATCAAGTTTTTCGTATTTTTTTATAAGGTCTTTTACATCTTTGCTATCACCAAAATCACCTAGATATAGCTCAAAGTTTGGGTAAGTTTGTTCCAATACAGATTCTATAAGCTCTTCAAGGACATCAACAGGAGGGTTAAAAACAGGGGTAACAATACTAATGAGTGGCTTAACTTTAAAGCTGTCGGATGCGGCTCTTTGTTTCTGAAGTTCAACTTCGTCCGGTTCGTTCAGCAATATCCATTCCTGATATTTTCCATTTTGATCAACAACACTCTGTGCCATAAAGTTAATGCGATCAGCACTTCTAAAAACATGTAGCACCTTTTTTGGATTATTAATAAGGAGTTTTGCTGCTTTTTTAGATAAACCAACCGGATCAGACTTTAACTGATTCTTAATGATTCCTAATCCTTTTGATATTTTGTAGGCTTTTGAGCTGCGGACAGCATTAAGTTCCGCCTCTACAAGTGCCGCTCTATACTGAGCCTGGTAAAATTGTTTTTCAAAGTCTTTATTAGCCATATTATCTCTTTACAATCTTAAGAAGTTTTTTTACCACTTTTTTTGGCGTTAAATCAATCACCCGCATATATGGTCTGTACTTGTCTATTATAGCCTCTTTAATAGAGAGTTCTTGTTGTAAATTGTAAATCTCCTTATTTGCACGAGCAAGTGCAACACTACCCTTGTTTACATCTTTTCGAAGTTCACTAATTCGTTCTGAAACTATAGTACCAAGGGTGTGTATGTATTTCAGACTTGATGTGTGATCTATTTTTTGATGAGTAATTTTATTAAGATTTTCCCTCTGATGTGTAGAGAGCGGTTTTTTAAATATAACAACAAAGTGTCGATAAAAAGGACCAACCATATCGCCACTACTTAGAATAGTTTCATTAAAGGCTTCATTATTATTGTTAATCTTTTTTATACCTAAACCATACTTAGCCTCAATAAGATTCATGTGTGTTGCGAGTACCCAATTATAGAGATTGTTTGTTCCAATAACCTCATACTCGAGTCCATTTTTTTCCACAACCGATTCAACAGCCGAGAGAATAGGCTTTGTTTGTTCAAAATGTTCCTCAAGCCAAGATTGTCCCTCGTTAAAAAGTTTTTTATTAAAATCATTTGTAAGATGTTCCGCATAATCAACGCCATCGGTATCAAAAGGTGCAGCAATAATGATATATTCCTTTGCCACCCTTATAGCCTCTTGTACGAATTCTTTCTTTCTCTCAACGGGGATATGCTCAAGTACATCGGTTGAGACAACAATGTCAAAAGTATTGTCGTCAAACTCCATTTTTGTTGCGTCACCCTGAATATATTTTCCAGAAAATCCCTTCGGCTTTGGAAGTATATCTATTGTTGTAAGATCATGGGGTATAGCAACCTCTTTTAAAATACTCGTCATATACGGACTACCGCCACCTACATCAAGTAGTGATATTTTCTTGTGCTTTTCTCCATCCATCAAACCTTGGATGATTTTCAACATTACAAGAAAACGACCCGAACCGTCGGGGCTGAGCTGCTTTGGCGAGTTTATTTTTTCGACCATTTTCCGCCAATAGCTACGACACCCTGTGCAGGTTTGTCTGATACAACATGAAACGACGTTGCTCTGTCATAAAAATCAAAAGCCTCACTGGTCTCTCGGTCTATAATTGCAACAGTTACTGTATAGTCTCCGGGTTGTAATGGTAACTTATCAACGCTAAACGTTATAGACTCAGCAGAAGGGTCAATGGGATCCAAGGAGCTATTTGGCCCAGCAACAGTAACATTATCCTGATTGATAAATGCGAGTCCGACATCGAAACTCTTATCCTCAAAACCTTTTTCTTTTGTAAGGTTGATGGTAATTTTGAAGTCGTCTTCAAAATTAAGAATTGGTGATACAGACTTCTTTGGAGATTTTATGATTAAATCTTTAATTCTTATTCCACCCGTGCCCCACCGACTAATCTCTTTTCCTTGAGTATTAACTTCGCTTGGCTTTGTATCATCAATATTAAGACGAGCATATATTGCAGCTGCTTTTGAAGGTGTTGTGATACTAACAGGAGCACCTTTGTCGACAATTAGTACTCTATCGCAGAAACGTTCAACATTCCCCATATCGTGGGTAACCAGAATAATCGTTCTTCCTTCTTTTTTAAGTTGGCGGAAAACATTAAAACATTTCTTTTGGAAATCAGCATCCCCAACCGCAAGAACCTCATCCATAATAAGCACATCCGAACGTGCACGGATCGCAATTGAGAATGCCAAGCGCACTTGCATACCCGAAGAGAAGTTCTTCAGCTTTTCAGCCATGAACTCACCCAACTCGGCAAACTCAACAACCTCGTCATACATCGCTTCGACTTCTTTACGACTAAAGCCAAGTAATGCACCATTCAAGAATACATTTTCCTTACCGGTCAGCTCAGGGTTAAAGCCAACACCAAGTTCAATGAACGGAGTAAGCGTACCGTTTACTTGAATAAGTCCCTTATCGGGTACGTATATACCTGCAAGAAGTTTTAATAAAGTACTTTTTCCGCTTCCGTTTCGTCCAACGATACCAAAGAATTCGCCTTTTTTAATTTCGAATGAAATATCGTCAAGAACTTTGAAATTACGATAACCTTTTTTTCGACGAGCAAATCGTACCAACGCTTGCTTAACACCCGTTGCTTTATCAAGTGGAATTTTAAATGTCTTCGAGACATCTTTAACAATTACTGCTGGTTCATTTTGAATCATTTATACGTTCTCCGAGAAGTATGCTGAATGCTTTTTAAAGTAGTAACTCGCGAACACAGCAGAAACTATAACGATAACGAATGGTACTGCCTGGATTAGTATATTAGAAGTGAGGTCACCCATCACTGTTGTTTGATGGGTAATAAGAGCGTGTCGTGAATCTTGAATGATCTGCGCAATTGGGTTAAGCATCAACAGTTGCGCGATAAATGTTCCCGCTTCATTAATAACTAAGCTCAGTGGGTAAAGGATTGGAGTCGCGTAAAAAGCACCTTGTAGGATAACCTCCCAGATGTGACTTACATCGCGATACTTCACATAAGCAGCTGAGAAGAAAAAGGCCAAAGAGAGAGCAAAGGCATACAACTCAACAATATAAATCGGAAACAATAAGGCACCCCATGTCAGTTGAACACCATTAATAAACATAAAGACTGCGATAATTACAAGGTTTAGCCCTAGATTTATCAACGCAGACAGACTTCCTGAAATAACGATGATGTATTTAGGGAAGTTAATCTTACGAATTAAATCACCGTGATTAATAATTGACGCAAGTCCTTGATTGGTTGCTTCGGTAAAGAATGACCACATAACGATTCCCAGAAGTAGGTAGATTGAGAAGTGTTCAACAGTCTCACCAACTCTTAGAAAGTGTCCGAAAACGATATAAAGAACCGCAAACATAAAGAGTGGTTTAAGGAGCGACCAAAAATAGCCAAGAACAGATCCCTGATAACGTAGCTTGAAGTCGGTGCTTACAAGCTCTCTCAGCAGAACCCTGTTCCGCTTACTGAAAATATTTGAAAGTTTCATAAGTTCAGCATTAATTATAAGATAGAAGCACTATTATGACTAGCGTACTCATCGTCGTATTAAACTGGAATGGCATTAAAGACACAGAAAAGTGCCTTACCTCCCTCCTGAAACAAACTTATAAGAACTTTAGAATTCTTGTTGTAGATAATGGATCTGTCGATGGTTCGCTTGATCGATTGCGCCAAATCGAAAAAAAGAATGATAATATTTCAGTTGTCGCAAACAAAATCAATAAAGGTTTTGCGGGCGGTGTTAATACTGGCATTACTTACGCGTTGAGAAAAGAATTTGATGCCGTTGCTCTGTTTAACAATGATGCAGAAGCAGATGAAAATTGGCTGGCTGAATTAGTAAAGGGCTTGGAACAAAAAGATACTTCGATCGTCACAGGTCTTTTGCTACACGAAGATGGTAAGACAATTGATAGCACTGGTGATTATTACTCTACGTGGGGCATGCCTTTTCCGCGTAATCGTGGTGACGAAGCCAATAAAGCTCCAGAATCAGGCTTCGTATTTAGTGGATCGGGGGGCGCTAGCCTCTATAAAACCAACCTTTTTAAAGAAATTGGTCTCTTCGATAAAAGCTTCTTTGCCTACTACGAAGATATTGATATTAGTTTTCGTACACAACTTTCTGGCCACAAGGTATATTTCACTAACAAAGCAATTGCCTACCATAAACAAGGTGCGACCAGTAAGAAGATCCCTGGTTTTACTGTTTACCAAACATTTAAAAATATCCCTTTGCTTTTTGCTAAAAATGTTCCGACGGGACTTCTTCTTCCAATAGGAGCTCGATTCCTTCTGCTATATATACTCATTTTCGGGAACGCTATTAAAAATGGCGCAGGACTACCAGCCCTTAAGGGGTGGTTAGCCTCGGTTGGATATTTTTGGACTCGAAGCCTCTGGTTACGAATCGGCATCCAGGGAAACAAAAAAGTTTCAACAAGCTACATTAACTCGATTATCCTGCACGATATTCCGCCCGACCAAACTGGTATGCGTAAGTTTCGTCGTTTTTTTCAACGATAGTAAACGGGGTATAGTAGTTAAATGAATCAGCAAGAAATACAGAACCTAGCCGACACTATAGACACCCTTGAGGTTGGCTTACTACCCGAACCGATATTTGTTGCAGTTGCTCGAATTGCCGCCTTAACAGGTGTCGAATTTATTCCTTTTCGAAAGAATAGTAAAGGTGGTATTGAGGTATTATTAATTAAAAGGCCAGACGAAGACCCTATTTGGTCGAACATGCTCCACACACCAGGCACAATCATTCGACCATCAGACACTTCGCTAGATAGTGCTTTTCAAAGATTATTCAAACAAGAACTATTGTTAGATACTCCACTCACGCCATCTTTTGTAGGTGTTGATATTATCCGTTACAACAGGGGTACTACTACAGCTCTTCAATACACGCTCGATTACAACGAAGAGCCAAATGTTGGAAAGTTCTACGATGTAACTAACCTTCCCGATACTCTTATTACCGAACAAATCCCAATGATCAACAGGGCACTGGAGCACTACAAAAGCCTGTGAAACTTCTCGAATACGAAGCAAAAACCCTCCTAGCACAAGCTAAAATCCCCACCCCAAAGGGCCTCCTCGCATCCGACCTCTCAAAAATAACCCTCCCTACCATCCTTAAATCCCAAGTCCCCACAGGTGGCCGCGGTAAAGCAGGTGGCATCCTCGTCGTCGACACCCTAGATCAACTCCAGCCCGCGATAGACACTCTGCTTTCCTTAAAAATTAAAGGATTCACTCCAAAAACCATCCTCGCCGAAGAAAAGCTCTCTATCCAAAAAGAACTCTACCTCTCGATGCTTGTCGATCGCCAATCATCCAGCATTAAACTCATCGCGCACAAAAATGGTGGTATTGAAGTAGAAGAAAACACCGACTTCAAAACATGGAATGCACAAACCAACCCCGAAGTACTTGGCCAAGAACTGGCAGACTACTACAAATTACCCAATCAAACCTTTGCGTTACAAGACCTCGTCGAGAACCTCCTAACCTGCTTTGTAAAAAACGACGCAACCTTAATAGAAATTAACCCCCTCATCCTTACTACCGACAATCAATTACTAGCTGGCGACTGCAAAATGACCCTCGACGACGCGGCAGCATTTCGACACAACTGGAAGTTTGAAGAAACACCAGCCGAAGCTAACTTTGTCACTATCGACCCCCAGGGCAACACCGCAACAATCGCCAACGGAGCAGGCCTGGCTATGGCAACGGTCGACGCAGCCTACGAGGCAGGTTTAAAACCTGCTAATTTCCTCGATATTGGTGGTGGTGCAAGTGAAGCAACGCTTCTAAAAGCTTTCGCCAGAATAGCTGAGTACAAGAATCTCCAAGCAATCATCATTAATATTTTCGCGGGTATCACCAGGGCCGATGAAGTTGCCAAAGCAATCATTTCAGCCAAAAAACAAATCCCTCAACTCCCCCCATTATTTATTCGTCTCGCCGGGACAAACTACGAGGCTGCGGCTGAAATTCTTACCAAAGAGAATATCGTCATCATGCCAAACCTTGAATCCTGCCTTGTTGCAGCCAAAGGGGTCATCCATGAATAATCTTTTCGCAGGTAAAAACGTCATTGTCCAAGGAATCACTGGTGCGCACGGCAGTTTCCAGACAAAAGCCATGCTAGCAGCGGGGACGAATATCATTGCAGGCACCACTCCTGGTAAAGCCGGTCAAGAAGTTGAAGGCGTGAAGGTATACGATACTATCAAAGATATTCAAAAAACAAACCAGGTCGATACTTCAGTTATATTTGTCCCAGCACCTTACGCTAAGGGTGCAATTCTTGAGGCAATTACGGCTGAAATTCCTCTTATTGTCTGTGTTACCGAAGGCATTCCTGTCCATGATATGCTCGAAATTAACAAACGTCTGAAAACCTCTCAATCCACCCTTTTGGGCCCCAACTCTCCAGGTGCTTTACTACCTGGCATCAACAAACTCGGTATCATCCCAGCCGCTATGTCATTAAAAGGAGATGCCGCGATCGTCAGTCGATCTGGCACCCTCACCTACGAAACGATGGCTGGACTAACAGATAAAGGTGTCGGTCAAAAATACGTTATTGGAATTGGTGGCGACGTCGTTCATGGCATGGGTTATAAAGAATGTCTAGAATTATTCCAGCAAGACCCAGGTGTAGATAAAATTATTCTCATCGGAGAAATCGGCGGCCAAGACGAGATAGAAGCAGCTGCATATATGAAAGAACACGTCACCAAACCTGTCTTCGCCTATATTGCTGGCCACCATGCACCAATCGGCGTACAACTTGGCCATGCAGGGGCAATATTAGGCTCTGACCAAGAATCAGCCGCAAACAAAACAGAAATCCTCGCGGGTATGGGTGCGAAAACGGCAAAAAGCATCACCGAACTCATTACGCTTGTAGTAGGTGAATAACCCCTGTTGATGCTATACTGATGACAATGAAAAAAATCAGTATTTTGATTCCCGCATACAACGAACAGGCCGTTCTCGGTAAGCTGTATACACGCCTAACAACTCTTGCTGACAACAACAAAAGCTACGACTTTGAATTCTTCTTCGTTAATGACGGCAGCAAAGATAATACACTCGAGATCATTAAGGACTATGCCAAAAATGATAGTCGTATCGCCTACCTTAACCTGTCTCGTAACTTCGGTAAAGAAATAGCGATGATTGCAGGGCTTGATCACGTCTCTGGTGACGCAACTGTCATTATCGACGCCGATCTCCAAGATCCACCAGAACTCATCCCAGAGATGATTAAGTGGTGGCAAGAAGGCTATGATGATGTCTATGCTCGTCGCAATAGCCGATTAGGTGAATCTTTCCTAAAGAAATTTACCTCAAAGATGTTCTATAAAACACTGCAATCAGTTACACGAATCACTATTCAAAAAGATACTGGTGACTTCCGACTACTTGACCGACGTGCAGTCGAGGCACTCAAACAAATCCGTGAAAGTCAGCGTTACACCAAGGGCTACTTCAGTTGGATTGGCTTCAAGAAAAAAGAAATCACTTACAAGCGTGATCCTCGAGCTGCAGGCCAAAGCCACTGGAACTACTTTGCACTGATTAACCTTGCGATTGAGGGTATTGTTTCCTTTAGTACTGCGCCACTGCGCCTTGCAACATTCATTGGTGGTTTCGTCGCATTCGCTACTTTCATCTATCTCATTTATATTGTTATCCGCACTATCTTCTTTGGTACCGACCTCGCTGGATATCCATCAACTATGGCGGTCATCTTGTTTCTTGGTGGCGCGCAACTACTCTCACTTGGTATTATTGGTGAGTACGTCGGGCGCATCTTTAACGAGACAAAAAACCGTCCACTTTATTTAATCGAGGAACTACATTTTGGAACTTCTAAAAAAACACGCTGAAAAAATAAGATTTGGCATCGTTGGTATCGCTAACACTGCACTTGATTTTGCCCTTTTATTCCTGCTGGTTGCACTTGGTCTTGATAAAATTCCTGCTAACTACGTATCAACAGGTATTTCATTTATCTTTAGTTTCTTCGTTAATAAATCGTTTACCTTCAAGTCAAAAAGCGGCAATGTAAAGAAGCAGTTTGCATTGTTTATTATTATTACAATCATCGGTCTTTGGGTGATTCAACCGCTTATTATTACAGGGGTTAGTGCACTGCTCGTAAATACTGGTTGGGCATCGGCTATTATCCTGTTCGTTGCAAAAATCATTGCTACCATCGCCTCACTTATTTGGAACTACCTGTTTTATTCTCGACTCGTGTTTAAAAAGATCGAAGAAAAATAATGGCACACATAGCCATCGATGCGCGAATTATTAACTCAACCAGTGGTCGTTACGTCGAACGTCTTCTAACATACCTCCAGGATACCGATCATACTAATACGTATTCGATACTTGTTTGGGAGAAAGACAAGGATTTCTGGAAACCTACCAACCCTAATTTTTCCGTCTTGGTTGCCGACTTTGATAACTATTCACTTGCCGAACAAACAAAGTTTCTTTCCTTCTTGAAGAAACTAAAGCCAGACCTTGTACACTTTTGTATGCCCCAACAACCCATCTTTTATAAAGGCAAGAAAGTAACTACTTTTCACGACCTTACCCTGTTAAAAACGTATAATTCAGATAAAAACTGGCTAGTCTTCCACATTAAACAACTCGTTGGAAGATTCGTATTCAAGAGTGTAGCGCACGAAAATAATCACCTTATCGCCATCAGTGAATTTACGAAAAAAGAACTATTTCAATACACAGACGCAACCGAAGAAGACGTGACGGTTATTTACGAATCAACCGACGTCGCAAGTGGTGCTTCAAAACCCTACAAGCTTCCTTATAAAAAATATATTCTGTACGTTGGACAACAGTCTGATTATAAAAACGTAAAGCGACTTGGTGATGCGCATCAAAAACTTCTTAAAACCTACCCCGACCTTGGATTGGTACTAGTTGGTAAAAAGAATGCCAGCGCGCTTGCTAATGAGGAGTATTTCACCAAGCGAGGCTATAAAAACATTGTCTTCACCGATTTCGTTGAAGATACGGAATTAAATTGGCTCTACAGTCACGCCACCGCCTATGTATTCCCATCTCTCATGGAAGGGTTTGGACTACCAGGACTAGAAGCGATGGCACACGGCGCCCCTGTTATTAGCAGCAACGCTACCTGCCTACCTGAAATTTATGGCACAGCCGCACACTACTTTGATCCAAAGAACGTCGACGACATCACACGTGCCATTACAGAAGTACTTGGTAACGAAAAACTCCAACAAAAACTCGCAGCCAGCGGCTACGAGCAGATTAAAAAGTATTCTTGGAAAAAGATGGCCGAGCAAACACTAAACGTATACGAAGACGTTTTGAAGGGCTAAGAGCTGGCTTGAGCGATTGTAATCGCACGTTCGTGACCTTCGCCTTCAGAGAAAGTACGAATATCAGAGTATTCCGTTGCAACTTGGTGCACGATGCGACGGTCGGCAGGATTAAGGTGTGCGACGTGTGAGTTTCCCGTGCGGCGAACTTCTTCAATCCAGACACGAGCTTCTTTTGCGACACGTTCGGCTCGTTGTTTCTTGTAGTCGGCGATATCAATATTAACGCGCCATATGGCGGCGTCTTTATTACGAAGTACGGTAGAAACAACGTACTGCAGACTTCGTAGTGTTTCAGCGTTGTGACCAATCAGCAGACTATTAAGATCAGTCGATGGCACAGCAAGCTCAATTACATCATCCTCGGTAGAAGCGACAACTTCTACGTTTACCCCAAAAAATGACAGAAGATCTGCAAGATATTTTTGGGCGAATTCAGTTGATTGAGCTTTATTCATAAGTTTCCTACTTATCCTGCCTTGGGGTGTCTTTAGCAGTAATACGTGTCACCTTGGTTGTTGCTTTCACGGTTGTTGCTTCGCGGGCTTGCTTTTCACGCGCCTTAGCAGTTGCCTTACGACCTTGGTTACGAATTTCGTTCGTTGCCATCTTGTCCATCTCTTCAGCGTCACGCTTCAAGATGAAGTGCTGTTGGATAGCAGCAAAAATGTTTGATGTTGCATAGTACAACGCCAACGCACCAGGAAGACCAAGCATAATAAATAGCATAAAGAAGGGAAGTATCTTTGTCATTTTACTCATCATGACAGCGTTAAGCTCTGCCTGATCAGCTGGTTTACCCTCGGCCGCTTCAGCCATAACATCACGGAATCGCTTTGTACTAGATTGTGGGTTTGTTTGCTTGCTAATAATGTACTGTGATCCTGCCGCAAGGATCGCAAGAAGGATAAGGAAGATGTTAAATCCGCCAGGACCGCCAATCGCGTGTGCGGTAAGGTCAATTACCCCAAGGAGTTTTTCATTAAAGCTCTCTGGGTGATGGATTAGGTCATTGATTGGTTGAACTTTCTCGAGGAAGTCATACGTAAACTTCTCGATTTGATCACGGTGTGAGGTAAAGATCTGGATCACCTGGTAGAGGGCGATGAAAATAGGGAGTTGAATAAGAAGTGTCAGGATTGAGCGGAACGGCTTTACGTCGTGCTTCTTATATAGTTCAAGCATTTGCATACTCTCGAGTTGCTTATTACCCTTTGTAGCCTTCTTAATTTTGGCAAGTTCAGGCTGTAGTTTTCGCATTTGCTTTACTTGGTGTAGTTGACGAACAACTAACGGCCATAGCGCAATACGAATAAGAATCGTAAAGATAATAAGTGCGACACCAAAGTCGGCACCAGGGATGATGCTATATAGCCCAATAAGCAGGTTAAAAATCGGTTGGACAATTAATGTCTCAAAAATATTCATTTAAAGTAAGTCTCTCCTTCGGTATATCTGTAAAATTATATCATTTTTACGAGGTTTTATACACACCAGCCTTGGTAAGTAGTGTGTCGAGTTGTTCAGATAGTTCACTATAAGGAATATCTTTTAGTTCTGGTGATGTGGTGATTACAACAATATCATACACGTCATTCAGCTTTTCAAGGTGGGTTCGAATATACTCATATATACGACGACGGATTCTATTACGCCCAATCGCACTTTTAATCACTTTTTTACTGACCACAACAGAAATGCGCGGTTTTGACCTGTGAGTATTCTTTACCCATTTAATAGTCATGGGTTGAGAACGAACAGCCTTACCATTGGTATAGACATACCGAAGACTGTTGTGGCCGTGGAAACGAAAGGGTGAGGGGATCATTACAATAAGTATAGCGTACTTACGATAGATGATTTAAGAGATAAAAAACGCCGCACATTTCGGTGCGGCAATTTTATTAAACTGAGAGTCGAGCGCGGCCCTTGTTGCGGCGACGCTTCAAAACATTGATACCACTTTTAGATGACATACGAGCACGGAATCCGTGTGTACGTGCGCGGTGGCGTGTGTGTGGTTGGTGAGTTCGTTTTGGCATATCTGAATTATTTTAACATTTCCACCTCTATTATTCAACCCTCCCCTGTCCTTTTATTTGATTTTTCGTGAAATAGTGACATCATATATAAAACTTATCCCCTACTTTTGGCTAGTTATCCACATATTAACAGAGGTGACTAACAATTGTGTACAACTCAAACCCTTATCCGCCCTATTACCTTGTATTATCACTTCGTTAATTTCATATCTCATTTATGGTTGTGGAAAACTCCGTCTCTGTCTTATACTAAGGGGTAATAAAAGAAATCAACGTTACAAAGAGTCTGGGGACAAATAGGTATGAATGCGTTATGGCAAAGTGTGTTGGGCGAAATCGAACTCTCGGTTTCTCATGCGACGTTTACGACGTGGTACAAAAACACCGAGCTTGTCAGCCAAGACGAAGAAGAATTAGTGATCTCTGTTCCTAATATCTTTGCTAAGAAACAATTTGAAGTTAAGTTTAACGATCAAGTTAAAAAAGTACTCGCTAAAAACGGCGTCGAGCCAAAGCGTATCACCTACACTATTATTGTTGCAGGTAAAAAGACACGTATTAATAGAGAAACCACACTAAACAGTTCAGACAACGCAGACCACTTAACTTCAGCTGCAGCGACGGCAAACGTTCCCCTTACTCTTGGTCGTCCCTCTTCTGGTCTATCTGTTACGGGTAATTTAAACCCTCGCTATACTTTTGAAAACTTTATCGTCGGTTCTAGTAACGACCTTGCCTATACCGCAAGCCAGGCAGTCGCTGCTAATCCGGGTATGAAATATAACCCTCTCTACTTTTATGGTGGTGTTGGACTTGGTAAGACTCACCTTATGCAGGCAGTTGGTAATGAAATTATCAAGAACGATCCGAATGCGAAGGTCTTATATGTCAGCTCTGAAACATTCGTCAACGAGTTCCTCGACTACATTCGATTCAAGAAAAAAGGCTTCTCTGATAAATACCGTAATATCGACGTACTTATTGTTGATGACATGCAATTTATTGCGAACAAAGAAAAGACTCAAGAAGAGTTCTTCCACACCTTTAACTTCCTTCACCAAAATAATAAACAAATTATCATCAGTAGTGATAAACCACCGCGAAGCATACCCACCCTTACTGAGCGTCTTCGTAGCCGTTTTGAAATGGGAATGTCAATCGATGTCCAGATGCCAGATTTCGAAACACGCTGTGCAATCCTTAGTGCGAAAGCCTCGCTTTCAGGTGTAGAACTAAATACCGAAACTGTTGAATACCTTGCAACGAATATTAAAACTAACATTCGTGAGCTTGAGGGTGCATTAAACCAACTCCTTGCCTACGCCGAGCTTCACAATATAGAACCAGATATCTCTACGGCCGAAGGCCTTCTTGGTAACGTTCGTCATTCACGTCCACAACACTTAACCAGCAAGCAAATCATTGATCGTACTTCAAAACACTTCCAACTCACGTCGGAAGAAATGTGTAGCGAAAAACGAGACAAACATATTGTCGTCCCTCGTCAGATTGCGATGTATTTACTGCGATCCGAACTTCACCTCAGCTTTCCTAAGATTGCTGGTGAGTTAGGGCGCAAGGATCACACCACTGCAATTCACTCAGTTGAAAAGATCGAGAAAGCGATTAAGTTAGATTTTGTTATTCGTGAACAAGTCGCGTCAATTCGGGAGAAATTATATGCGTAAATTTAGCACTACTTCCCTATCTTTTGCCTGGGTAAAAAATGTGTACAGTCTGCGTACAGTTGAGGGTAAAAAGAGTGATAACTTATACACAGACAGTCGTCTAGCACAGCAATTCACCCACAACACAGTTCACAACTCCCCACTTATCCCACTACTTGTACAAGTTTTTACACTGTCGTTTTCCACTTCAAAAAACAACGTTTTCAATCTGTTAAATAGACGGTTATACCCACAATCCACACCCCCTATTAATATGAAGAAAAAGAAAATATAAGGTTATAGGAAAGGAACACACAATTATGGAACTCTCAGTCACACAAGAAAACTTTGCTCGGGCTTTGTCAGCTGTCGGTCGTGTCGCTAGTAGTAAGACAGGACTTCCAATACTCAGTAACATCCTCCTTCGAACTGATGGTAATAGATTATTAGTTGCAGCTACAAACCTAGAAATGGCGACAACTCAATATATCGGTGCAAAGGTTATAAAACCTGGCGCAATCACTGTCCCCGCTCGCCTTATCTCTGAATTTGTCAGCAGCCTTCCAAAAGATTCAATCGATCTTAAAATAGTGAACAATAATATTCACATTTCTTCTGGTAAGTTTAAATCAGTCATCAATGGTGTCATTGCCGATGAGTTTCCTGAACTTCCAACGATCAACGAAGAATCTTCAATTAGTTACAGTATTAATACCGACGACTTCAAGCAAGCAGTCAGTCAAACAATCATCACTGCAAGCTCTGACTCGACTCGTCCAGTACTTACAGGTGTATATTGGCATTCTCACGAGGGTCAACTCTATCTTGCCGCGACAGACGGTTACAGGTTGTCAGAGCGCCGACTCGTAGAAACATCAAGCGAGGTCTCGGCTATTATCCCTGTGCAAACATTACAAGAAGTGTTGCGAACAATTGTTGATGACTCTGATACTGTGGATATTTTGTTTGATGAAACACAAGTACGATTCCGTATTAACGAGGCAGAGATTATTAGCCGCCTGGTTGATGGCAATTTCCCTGACTACCGACAGCTTATTCCTGCAAAATCAGATATTACCGCAACGGTAAACAAGTCAGAGTTTGTCCGCGTCACGAAGATCGCTGGTCTATTTGCTCGTGAATCTGGCGGAAGTGTTACTTTAACGGTTGATGCAGACGCGAAATCTGTTTCGCTTCACTCTATTGCTTCTGAATATGGCGAAAATACCTCTGAACTGACAGCCGAAGCTGAAGGAAGTGGCCAAGTAACCCTTAACTCTCGCTACCTCGCCGAAGCACTATCCGTAGTAAACGGCGACGTATTAGAATTTAGTTTTAGTGGTAAGTTATCCCCTTGTATCTTGAAATCAGTGGAAAAAGATACAAATTACTACCATGTCATCATGCCACTAAAGAGCTAGTTCTATGGCAATCGTAAGTAAACTTGCGGTTCATAATGTTCGATCACACGGGCAATACGAAGTTGTCCTTAATAAAGGAGTGACGGTTATTACAGGCCCTAACGGAAGTGGTAAAACAACCCTTCTTGAATCAATTTATCTTGCACTTCAGGGCACTTCATTTAAAGGTAATGATAGTGATATGCTTCGGGCTGATATGCCTTGGTGGAAAATTGATCTCCTATTAGACGATCAAGATAAACGAACCGTAAAATTCGACCCCTCTAAACCGACAAGTCGAAAACAGTTTGTGATCGATGGCAAAACAACCGCGCGACTGGCACCAAAAAATAAATACCCTGTCGTTTTATTTGAACCAGAAGACCTCCGATTATTAAACGGATCCCCTGCTCGCCGCCGCCAGTTTATAGATCGCTTTATTTCGCAGTTAAACCCGCTGTACGGTGTGTCGCTGCGCAAATATGAACGTGCACTGCGCCAGCGAAACAATCTTCTAAAACGCTTTAATACGTCGCCTGACGAACTATTCGCCTGGAATATTACCCTAGCCGATCACGGCGCATATATCATCGAGCAACGAATCGCTTTTGTTGAACGTATTAATAGTCAATTAAATACTGCCTATGATGATATTGCAGATACACACGACGAAGTATCTGTACATTATTCACATACCTTTGTTGGTGATATTAAACAGAAATTATTGAACGAACTCGAGTCTCATATCGAGCGCGATAAAATGCTCGGTAATACCTCGGTCGGCCCACATCGTCACGACGTCATGTTCGAGTTTAATCACTCGCCTGCTTTATCTATCGCCTCTAGGGGCGAGGTGCGAACAATCGTCCTCGCACTTAAGTTTCTTGAAGTAGATATTATTGAACAATTATCTGGGCTGAAGCCACTTATCTTATTAGATGACGTTTTCTCTGAATTAGATTTAGAACGTCAAAAAGCACTAAGTGATAAAACACGTGAACACCAAATTGTCATGACAAGTACGCATGTGTTATCTGATAGTAAACTGTACCATCACGTTAGTTTGTAGGACTTACTCAGATCTATTTACGTAGATAATCTTATAATTATTTGGATCGTAACCTAGTGAAATTAATGCATTTAACGCATCTTGTCCACCTGTAGGGGTATATGTTGTGATAGATAATGCGTCACCGTCAGTGCCTGGTGAATTTGCATACGTTATATAAAAAGACGGACCAGAAAGTGGTAGCGATTTTGCGATATCAATAAACTTTGTTTTCGTAGGGTCTGTTAAAGCGCCACCAGTACTTCGATCGATACAGCTCTCTAGCGCTGGATAGATAAGAGAATCTTCGTCCACACACGTAATAAGGGCGTCGGTCTGCCCAATACCTTCGTTATCAATATGTTGCGCAATCTGCCACGACATCTTTGCATTTGGGATATCTAGGATAAACGACATACGCCCATCTTTTTTCTGGAAACTATCATCTCTAATAACACCGTGATAGTAGACTTCAGGTGTATCAATATTGAGTGCAATCGAGACATATGTTGAGGTGCCAATAGACGCAAAGGTTTGTGGATGTACACCACTGCTATATTTTGTTTGGTTGTCTATAATGACGGTTTTATTGCCCGTTTGTTTAGAAAAATCTGTCTTATTTCCTAAAGCAAAATACGAGATTATAGGAATTATAATAAAAAGTAACGTAACTGCACTGATAATCAGTACTGCTCTGTATTTCTTTATGGTATCCATCATCTACACCTCCAACTTAGAAAGAATAGCACTCGGATCGGTCGGCGCAGCAAAAACTGGACTAGTAAGTTTCCATCCACCACCCGCCATTGCTTGTAGCCAAGCATCGACGCTTGCCCAATGTTCTATAGTGACAATGCCGGGATCATCACTATCTGCGTCTATCTTACTTCCAAAATGGGCCGATTCTAAAAGTCCTTGACCAACGCTAAAGTTCGGGCTACCGTCATTGGCAACTGCACGAGTGTTTGCTTCAACAAGGATAATACTTCCGTCATCCTCAATACCCATAATCATTCCAGTGTGCCCTGCATCACCATCACTAAGACTAAAAACAGTAAATGGTTTAATGTCTTCCTGTGCCACTATCTCGTAAAATCCAGGTAGCGACCCTGCCACCATAGCGGCGGTTCCACGTCCATGATCAGTATTTCCTAACGGAGCGACATATCGATTAATAGAGTACATAACAAGTGCTGTACATTGATTAACTTGTCCGGGCTCTGCCCAGAAAGAGCTATGAAGGTCGTTGAGGAAATATCCTTTTTTCTCATTATGAAAAATTTCAGCGTAATGAGTTGCTTGCTCGAAAGTAAATCCACCCGCACCTACTCCACAAGATGAGTCTGATTCAGCCGCGCTTGCAACAAGCCCTGTGGCTGTTACAGATCGTTGTAAATACACATCTTTGCGATTAGTTGGATATTCATACAAATAAGTCCAAGCTTTTGCAACGTCACCTTCTGAATCGAGCGTTTTGATATACGCCATAAGTTTTACACCTGAATCAATAGTAAAATTATGATCAGTTTTTAGATCTGCTACTCGACTTGAATCAGTACTAGGAACGTAGTCGGAAGCATATTTAAATAGATAATTTAGTTCGCTAACAAGAAAACTGTCATTTACTTCTTCAGAAACACCAACGGGTATAGACCCACTATCCTCGGATACTACTCCACCATAGGTTGCGACATAATAAGTTGTGAATGTATCGGTTTTTACATCTTTCTTTAGCGCGTCGGTAACGGCAATACGTTGTCCACCCTTGAAACCTGCAATTCCATACCCTCCCTTTGGCCAGGTTTGACCAGCCTCTTGAAAGAATGGACTATAACCGCTAATAGCTTTGAGATTAGCAGTGATACCAGCAGCTTGTTTTGGGCTAAGCCCCTCACCCTTTAAATAGTTCATTATCTTTTCTTCGTTATTACTACCAGATAGTTTTGTAATTACACCGTCCGCGGGATTACTGTCGTTGTCGCCACACGCCACGGAAACACATGGATTAAAGAAACGAATATTGTTTGTACTATAGAATGTCGTGTCGCATTTTACTTCATCTGCTGCTGCAAATTTAGGAACGGCCACAACAACTAACGCAACAACAAGTAAGTAGCCGATAATATTTTGAAATATTTTTTTTGTAGACATACTGTTATCCAATTGTCGCTATTAATTTATTATTAAACCACTGTTCGCTGTTCTTACTTGCACCATATGTCATTAGCCAATCCCGAAGTGGAATTTGGGCAGTAATTGGATTTTTCGCTACAGTGACACTATCGAAAGTCGTCACCGGTCGAGCCTCTATATAAGTCGTTTCTGACTCAGATGTATCAGTTGAATCACCTTCACTCGCGATAACCGCATCAGTACTATCATCGTCAGGAATCACAAAAGCCATCTCCTCACCCTTTATGTCGTCTTCGCCATTTATCATTTGACCAACCTGAAAGTCAGCAAGTATAACAGCCATTGCTGTCATTGAATCGCCGCTTTTTAGTGTTGCGGCGGTGGTCGTGTCGTTAGCAAGACAGTCGTCGTTGTCTTCATCGGCACATTCTCCAGTAGCACCACTTTCTTTCAACTTCTCTGTTGCTGAGTTAAGGTCACCCGGTGTTGAATCAACCGTACAGCTTGCGGTGTTAAACAAGTAATCACCTGAGCTGGCGTCACCACAAGATGCTATGTAATTGGCAAGTGGAGTATCCGCAATAATATAACCAGAACTTACAAGGTCATCAATAGTTGCACCATCTTTAATCGTTTTTGAATTATCGAGCCACCCCTCTTTTTCAACAAGGTCGATAGCAGTGCTGGTTGACATACTACTGGTTAAACCTGTGCAAGGAAGGCCGGCCATATTAATTGCTGGGGTTTGCGCAGGATCGGCAGCTTCAAGTCCAAAGTCAGCGGCATACCCACAAGAATTAGTTGAATATCCTTCAGCACTAGCACTCTTTGAAAGCATTGATAAACCTTGAAGCGGGAGCTTTGCCATAGTCGACAAGAATGAAGTGAAACTATTCTCGTAAGCACCACCCGTTAGGGCTGCCATACGCATGTTATAAACAATACTTCCCATGAATGTATAACGACTGGAGGTATCAAAAGGACTCAACGATGCAATATCCATATCACGGTGGAAGTTTTCACTCTCTTGTTGTGCCGCAGCAAATGTAGGAACCTGATTCATCGTTAGTGCTGGTAAATTCCGTGCCATAGCACCTGCAGGGAAGAACGTTGATGCCGATACACCAACAAGGTCACCAAGTGCACGACCACGAGCCTTTGGAATAAGGTCATTTTGAGCAAGATTTACGACAGCACCGACCGCTTGTTCGCCTGCAACTTCTTTAACAACTTCTCCAACTACCTCGGTCGCAGCAGCCTCTAGGATAATCTTTCCTAGGGCACCAACAACGGTAGGAGCAAGTGCAACAGTAATAGCGGCACTTACTGCCATTGCGGTATACATAGCGGCAGGACTCATAAGAGCGTTACATACAGGAGCCATTGTTTTGTCGGCTTTTACCGATGCAATAACAAGTGGATCGGTTAGGATACTGTACCCTGGTGTATAGTCTTTAGAAACAGCAAGTTTACTAGTATTAACACCCATTGCTGCTAAGAGATACGGCGAATCAAGCGCAGATCCACTACCACTACCGTCACTGTTAGGAGTTTTTTCTGTAAATACAGTTCCAATTTCGTTCATTGCTTCACCTGAAAATTCTTTCGCTGCTGGGTCGACACCTGATGCCATAGCCATAGAGCCCGGTGATAATACTGTTTCCATTACAATAGGTAAGACTTGTGCAATTTGTACGGCTGCAACACCAGCGGCGATATACCCTGGGGCTTTTATGGCAATACAACTCGCGACAGCGACGGTATAGGCAGCCCCACCTTTCTTTGCAGAACCAAGGTTCTTACCGACTTTTCCTTTAACGGTATCACTTATCCCACTTAACTTATCTAAACCAGGTATTTTTTTACGAAGTCTTTCTAAGGCTGTACCAGATTTTGCACCACCCTCTTCTCTGGCAGCTAACCCACCTTTTTTGTTCATATCAAATTTTTTGAAAAGCTTTTTGGTGATATATTTACCAGACCAAGCCTTTACCTTAAGGTTAAATGCCCCCTTTGTCCCTAGTATTTTAGCGGCAATTTTTGCATTTTCTTTTTGTGCGAGAAACCCTGGTAAGTCTTTTGCATCTATCATTTTTGGAGCGGAACCATCACCTAGATCAATTTGATAGCGTGTTGGGTTTGAGGAGGGATACCCTTTTCTGCTGCTTGTATCGACGGGGGTACTTCCGTTATAGGCAACAACATTCTTGTTTGCAAGTTGATTCAATGCTTTGTTAGATATCTTTCCTAACTTACATTTCATTTTGCTACTATTTGCACAAATTGGATCTCCACCAGTCATATTACCGAAGACATTCATAAATCGACGCTCAAGCGATGTCGATGAAGTATCGTTCGATTTAACAAAATTTTCCATGACGCTCATAATCATGCTAGATGGACCAAGAAAACCTGCCGCACCAATTCCACCTAACCCAAGAATACTAATAAGCCCAACAGTTGCTCCACGTTTTTTAGCAAATCCAATAAACTTCGCAAGACGAGGCTTGTCTATTTGGCTGTTATTCCCAACATCGGTATCCCAGCTACCCTTAGCCTCTTCTTCGCCAAGATCACCCTCTTTACCATTCTTTGCGAGATGATCAGGGCTCGTGAGGTCGTTAAAATCACGGTTAAAACCAGATTGCTGTTCTTGTTCCTGAAGTCGGCGCGCAGTCTCTTCGGGGCTTGCTCGCTGATCTTCGTCGGAATCGTTTTTGTAGCTAAACTGAGAAGGCATAATTAACTACTATTATACCCTATACCCCAGGGGTTTGGTCACTTGCGTTTGCCTGAGCAGCAGCTTGAGGATTAGTAGTAATAAGCTTCTGCTCTGTTTCACTTGCCTGAATATTAATATGGACGTGACTTTGGCCTGCAAAGAACAGTCCCTGTCCGATTGGGAAGTTAGCGAGGCGCTTCTTTTCCTCTTCAGTTAACTTGAAGACATCAGACAATACGTCGACAGCCGTAGGAGATTGTTTTAATAAAAGCTGCATTGAGCTACTGGCAACAATTGCACGACCCATCTTGCTGGCCATAAAGTCCTCAACATCCTGGCTGATGGTAGTTAAACCAAGGAAATACTTACGTGCACGTTTTGCAAGACTAAACAGGAAGTTAGCTGAATCATCGTATTTCATAAGTTGCCACGCCTCATCCACGATCAACATACGCTTCTTTTGGTCAGTACGAGTAATGTTCCAAATGTGACTAAGAACAATGTACATTGCGACAGGACGAAGCTCATCTTCGAGGTCACGAATACTAAAGACAACCATAGGGTTATTGATATCGATATTAGACTGCTGGCTAAAGATACCCGCAAACGTTCCCGTTGTGTACTTACGAAGACGCTGCGCTAACTGAGGCCCAGAACCACCCATATGAAGCAACGTGTCGTAAAGGTCAGAGATGGTTGGTGGTGGTGAGTTGTGTGTCAGAGGGTCACTAGTGATACCAACACGCGCATACGTATCAATCAATGCTTGATCAAGATCAGCCTCTTCAACTGGAGTCAGCGTCGACATCGAAGTTCCATTTGCCGCCACTTGTGTTCCACCAAGCATCAAACGGAAGAGTCCGTGAAGTGTCACAAGGTTTGCGCGAAGGGCGTCGTCTGCTTCGTCGCTATCAATCACCCTTGGAAGATCGAATGGGTTAATACGAACACTCGAGTTAAGGCTGAGGCGAACATAACTTCCTCCGACTGCTTCAGCTAGTTTTTGATACTCGTTCTCTGGGTCGATAATAATCACTTCGGTGCCAAGCATCATGCTTCGAAGTGCCTCTAACTTCACTGTAAATGACTTACCTGCACCAGACTTTGCGAAGACCACCATGTTGGCGTTTTCAAGTTTGAATCGGTCAAAGATAACCAATCCGTTGTTGTGCATGTTAATACCGTAAAGAATACCAGAGTTATCAGTCAGGTCGGCGCTGGTGAATGGGAAGCTTGTACTAATAGCACCTGTGTTCATGTTGCGACGAATCTGTAACTGGTCTGACATTTGAGGAATTGTACTGTTCAGCCCTTGCTCTTGTTGAGAAGATGCAACTTTGCTAAAGACCATTTGTTGGCCAAATAATGTCTCTAATTTGTTTTGAACGAAGTTCAACTCGTCCATGCTATCTGCCCATAATGTAACATACAGACCGAAACGGAAGAACTTCTCGGCACCAAGCTGAATTTGGTCACGAAGTTCCTCGGCATCATTAATAGCTGCTTCTAGAGCTGGGTCACGAGTCTTCCCTTTCTCATTAGCAATCGAAGTACTTGCTTCAAGTTGCGTTACTTTTTTACGAAGGTTATTAAGAATCACCTGACTATCAACAGGGTAGACATACATACTGACATCAATCACCTCATCGATATTAATGAGTGAACTAAGCCATCCTGTATAAATTTGACGAGGATATCCGTAGATATATAGAGTGCGACCGTACTTTGTTCCTAGTCGGAAGTATGAAGAATGAATCTCGATGCTACTTGGTGCAATAAGGTCACGAAGTGTCGAAACACCCTTTAAGAAAGCCTGTTCTACCTCGGCCTGTTCACGAGCACGTTGTTCGGCTGCGACATCAACCGCCGCTTGCTTCTTTGCCATTATTGAAATGCTCCTGTTGGTTGGGTTGGTGGAGCCGTTGGCGGCCCCGCCTTCTTTGTATAAATTCCTGTCGTATTTTCAAAATCACCAAGCGGCTGACGAACGGCAGTATCTGGGTTGTAGAAATTGTAATACAACTCACCGAGTGATTTCGTGTCTAGCTGTACGCTTTGCACACCAATTTGGAACATACCAGCGATAACGTTATCAACGCGGTTCTTGATCTCGTCCTTCGCTTTTTGATATGTCGCAGTATCAATACGAGTAACGGTGTTCTTTGGTTTTGCGAATAACTTTCCAAAAAAGCCTTTACCCTGTTCGATAAGGTTGGCGGCATCGCCATTGGGGAAATAAGGTACAACAATATAGAACGTTTTCTCCATAATATTTGCTTCTTGAGATAGCGTATCGATGTAATTAATATAATCATCCATCAAAACTCCAAGCAGCATATTGTCTTGTGATCGTCTGGTAGCAAGAAGCTTATCAAGGTATGGACCAAGGTCAACGCGTTGTGAGCGAATTAAAATCTGCACAGGAAAATGAAGTGAGTTAAGGAAGTTTTGGTAGCTGTACTCTACCCCTTCACGTTCACGTTCGCTCATAAGATCAAAGTTAATCGATTTACAGGCAACAACGGCTCGCATCGAACCATCAATCATGATTACCATATTGTCGCGTACTTCAGAAAGCTGTAATGTGCTTTGGGTTGAGTTTGGATTTTTTGGTGCTGGTCGAGCTTGTTGTGCGGCACCAGAACCAAGGTTAGCTGCTTGCTGTGCGACAGGTGCTTCGGTAGCGATAGGCGCTGGAGCGGCCACAGGAACTGGCTGAGGGGCAGCAACAGGCGCAGCGCCGAATGGAGACGGTGCAGGGGCGGGGTTAGGAACTCCAGAAGGAGTCTGTGGATTCAAAAATGGATTGTTTGGTGGCATACCCTACTCGCCCACTCCCTGGTTAGATCCGATTAGTGTAATGAGATGACAACTTCTTCGGACATATCGTTTTCTTTTTCTTTGATACGATGTGCCTCGTGTGCCAGTGTCTCTATTGATACATCGGAGTTATTTGCAAGGTTCATTATACCAGCAGACACTACGTTATCGCTAGTGGTTGGCGGCGTTTCGGGAGTTGGAATTGGTGTAGGTGCCACGACAGGCTGTGCTGTCATATGCGTAGGGTCATTAACAGGTTGAATAATACTTTGTTGAATATTGGTTGGATAAGGATTAAAGACAGGTGTTTGTTGAGTCGGTTCAGGTATAACGGGTTGAGGTGTCGGAGATGGAATGCTATACGCTGGTTGTATAACGGTGGCAGCAGGTTGAGGTTGTGGCGCGGCCATTGGAGCTTGGCGCATACGGTCGATTGCGTCCTGACGCACCTTATCAGCTTCCCTAGACATCATTTGATTAAAGGTTTGTGCAATAGATGTATTTGCGTCTAAAACATCCTGTGCGCCTTGTGCTTCTAAAATAACATCACTATTAAGTGTTGTGCTTGGTGATGCCTGAGCACCAGCTCCACGAATTGCCCAGCCACCTGAGTCAACAATACTTGCCAGGTAGCCAAACCGCTGTTCAGCATCTGCTTGTGTGATACCTTTGGTCCTTTGTACTTCAACAATCTTAGGTACAGTAATTTCGATTAACGTCTCTACCCCATCCGAGTCCCATAAACGCTTGTGGGGTTTGAGGTAATACGAAATAATCGCCGCAAGATAAATCTCCATCGGCTGATCTTTCTTTAGTGGTAGCGCAAGCGCACCAAACAATAGAATAACGGGTAAAGGAATAATCGCTAGGCCAATAAAGATATTTGAAAGTCCCCACGCAAGCGCACCAGACAAAGCAACAATAATCAGATAGATAAACTGACGAAAGCTAAACGGACCGATAAGCTTATCGTCTGCTTCTACGTCTTGGGGTACTTTATACGTTGCCATAGTGGTTATAGTATATCAGCTAAAACGTTACAAAGACTTTAGCTTTTCTACTGCACCTGCGTTTTTAGATACCTGCGATTCAAGGTGTTTGTCACCAGTAATTGCATTGGCATTTTTCTTTAATGAATCAGTAGCACCTTTTTGTAGAAGGGGTGAGTTTGCCACTTTGAACACAGCTTCAAGCTCATCGTTATCACCAGCTGCAATTTTATCTGACGAATAAGCATTGCTTGCGATAGCCTGAGCTATATAGTAGTCCGAGTCATTATTATTTGTAGCTGCAGTGCCGTTGGAGATTTCTTCCAGTGCGCGCTGACCCATCCAGGTGGGACGACTGTTTGAAGCCGACATAGCGCGAGCGAAGTATTGACCCATTTCTCCACCCATTTTTGCGTCTGTCATTTGTTTAATATGTTCATGGCTACCCGTTGACTGTTGCTTGATTGCAGCCATTTGTGTATGTTTATCAGAACCTCGATACGTGATTCCATTGTGAGTTTCCGTACCACCTAAAGCAATTTTTTGGCGTTGGTCGGCGCTCATACCAGAGGCTTGTATAAGGGTACTCATTGTTGCGATCTTTTCTTCATCCATTTTTGCTGAATTTGATACACCTTCAGCTGCTAGACGAGAGCCAAATGCACCAGATTTATTATTAATTCCTCTGTTGACTGCACTCGCCGCATTACGTAACCGTCTCGGATCAAATCTCTTGTAATCTTTCTTAAATTGACCACTCTGTATAAGTGCATTACGTTGCTTTCTCTCAGCATCTCTATAAGCAAGACCCTTTCCAGCACGTGATCCAGTAAATCCTTTACCCGCCCCACCACCAAGTTTAGAAGCTGCCCCACTAAGTTTTCCAGCGATCCCCCCAAGACCATCAAGTGAACTTTTGAGTAATCCTGGAACAATGAATAACGGCAGTGCTGCTACGCCGACAGCCATAATCTGTAGTATTTCTGTTGATCCTGTTCCTGCGCCCGCATTCAATAGAATTTGTGAAGCGAGGCTAGACATTCCAAAGACAACTGATATGATTGGGAACAACAACAGAAGTGCCATAAAAAGCTTTCTCCACTTTGTAAACAGAGATTCAGTATTTGGTAATAAGAATGCAACAAACGCTAACGGCGAAAGGACAATCAAGAGAATAATAATTGCTTTTCGGGCTATCAATAGCAAGACGATCATAAGAACA
>Ga0247817_10000174_pt1 | contig 41686 bp, 40 predicted proteins | sample UWRJL212509R1_FD_178010 | JGI IMG/M metagenome (GOLD analysis project Ga0247817, IMG submission 178010) | Plant litter microbial communities from Arlington Agricultural Research Station in Wisconsin, United States - UWRJ-L212-509R-1 | ecosystem: Environmental > Terrestrial > Plant litter >... | reverse complement strand
CGCTCAACCCTTGGAACCACTCGGATTACTGCATATTCATATAAGTTTTTGTCTTGCATCTTGCGCTTCTTTTATAAAAATTTCTGAATTTTCAAGCCTTGTCATCAAGAACTTTGTATAAACGTCTCGAATTTCCTGTGGCGTTTGGTCAGTATCTTCCCACTGCAACCAATCTTCTGGAATGAGCGCCGTAATATTTTTGATGTTTTCTTCAGTAAGAATCGTTTTAAATTCTGTGTCGGCTTGCGCCAAAGCTGAAGCTTGCGGTAAAAGAACGTGGTCTTTTATTAATGTAAATGCACTTTTCGCATGCGACTCCCAATTGGCCCAAGAATGGTGGAAATAAAAGGAAGCGCCGTGGTCAATCAGCCACAATTCTTTGTGCCAAATCAGCATATTTGTATTCCTGAAAGTGCGGTCAACATTGGTAATAAATGCGTCAAGCCAAACTATTTTAGAAGCTAAATCTGCATCGACAACCGTCACCGCAGGATCAAAATTTATAGAACCGGAAAGAAAATGCAACGCTAGATTCAAGCCTTGGCTTCCTTGTAAAAGATCTTGAATTTCTTCATCAGCTTCGGTTCTTCCAAATGCTTCATCTAGGTTAGCAAACACTAATTCTGGAATCTGAAGGCCCAGAATCCTTGCAATTTCACCGCCTAAAAGTTCAGCAATTAAAGCTTTTACCCCGTGTCCGGCACCTTTAAATTTCAAGACATATTTAAAATCATCATCAGCTTCAGCAAGCGCCGGAAGCGAACCGCCTTCTCGCAAAGGCGTGATATATCGTGTGACGTTGACCGTGCGCAACGTGATTGGATTACTCATAAATTCAACTTTAAACGCATTATTCTTAATGTAGAAATTGCTTGGTAAATTTACGATATGAAATCTAATTTGGACTAAGTATTTTAACAGAAATCACGTTTTATTTCAAACTGATTGAAATTTAAAAACTGCCGATTATTCCAATGGAATTCATGCCCATATTCAAATTCCAGCGGATTTTATCCTTATTGGCATAGGAATATTTCTTTTCTTTTTTAAGGTAATTGTCGATTCCGTCCACAACCGCGACGCTCAAAGCCATGCTCAAACCAACATCGGTGAGCCAATGTTTTCCTTCCCAAAGTCGCGAAACCGGCGCAATCATTCCCACGGCATAAATTCCTGATTTTACCCACGGATTTTTAAACTGCTTGCCGATCGCATACGCCGTTGTAAAACTCAAGATTGTGTGACCAGAAGGGAAGGAGCGATAAGAAGATTCATTAGCCAGAGGCTGAAAATGATGATTTCCTTTGCCGGCACTCGGTCTTGCACGACCCACAACGGTTTTGCTTATCGACTGGATAATTCCAGCAGAAGTGGCTGAAGCGATCATCAAAACGCCCGTTTTTCTGACTTTTTCGTTATCAGTAAGCAATCCGAAAAGATAAACGCTTCCTGTGATTCCATAATTGTTCTGCGGACTTCCAAAATACCATCCAAAATCCCGAATTCCTTTTGGGATATCGCTGCTTTGTTTTGTGAAAAATTCGTTTGCTTCTTCATCTATAAAAAAAACGGCGGCAGTTCCTAAAACCACGCCACCAGCGGTCAGATAATCTTTCTTTTGCCAATCTAAAGGTCGGAGATAGCTGTATTTTATTCCTCCTAAAATGTTCAATCCGTCGTATTTTAAGTTTTGCCAGATCGTTTTTTTCTTCGGCAACGAATCTTCAAATGTGATCGCGACCAAAGTGGAATCAATAACGGGTTTTACAACGATTGTATCTTGTGCTTTTGCGCTTAAAAATGTAAGGAATAATAATAAGTATAAAATTCTGCGGGGAGCTTTTGAAACCATTTTTTGAAATTTCTACAAAATTAAATTATTTTTAGATTGGAATTTAATAAAGTTTCCAAGTGTTTTCAAGGGAGAAACAGCTGAATGAAATTCATTATCTTTGCAGAAATCCTTTTGAAAATGGGAAGAAGAACTGAGGCTAACAGATTGGCGCATAAGAAAAAAGCCGATCAAAAAAAAGATCGTGAAAAAGAGGCCGAACATATGAGAAAACAAAAATTGAAGGAAATTGCCAATAAATTCAACGCTTCAAAAAACAACACAAACGAATAAATATGGACATCAAACGTTACGAACAATTAAAAAATAGCGTGCAGGAAGTCATCGACCTGATTGCTGCAAACGATACTAAAGAAGCAAATAATAAGTTGACCGCTGTCAGCGAAATTTTAGACGAACTTTTAGACCACGCCGAAGAAGACGATGAATTGATTGAAATCAGCCGTTATCAGGTACTTTTGAATCAATTACACCAAAAAATTAACGCAGAATAACTCAAAATGTCTGAAAAAAATTGTTTTTGCGGTTCTGAAAACACATTCTCAAATTGTTGTGAACCTTACATAAAAGAGATTAAAAAAGCACCGACTGCAGAAGCGTTGATGCGTTCAAGATATGCAGCATACGCCACGCAAGAAGCAGATTATCTGATGAAAACTACGCATATTTCTACGAGAAAAAACCATTCAAAAAGTGATATTTTAGAGTGGTCAAAATCTAATAATTGGTTGCGTCTTGAAATCTTAAACGCTACTGAAACGACTGTAGAATTCAAAGCTTATTTTATAGATGATTCCCTTCAGGCCAATGTTCATCATGAAAAATCTGCTTTTAAATTCGAAGACGGAAGCTGGTTTTATGTTGATGGAAAGTTTTTTTAGAATTCGACTTCAAAATCTTTGATGCATTTTTCTTCGCCGTTTATAATTATAGAAAGCTGATGATTTCCTGCATAAAATACTCTTGTTGTAATTATTTTAAAAGACTGCTTTCTGTTGATTTTTATCGTTTCGTTTGGCTGATAGGCTTTTTCGCTGATTTTGAAAACTTTTTTTGCCAAATGTCCTTTTGATTTTTTGTAGTAAATGCCATATTCCAATCGAACTGTTTGCACAGAATCATTGTTGTTTTTTATGGCAAAAGAAAATTCCAAGCTGTCGCCAATTCTTACTTTTGGTGTGACAATTTCTAAATTTTCTACTTCAATATTTTTACTGTCCAGACCATAAATCTTTAAAATTTCAGGATGACCTTGTTTGAGCAAAGTTCTCGCTCCGTGCTTCACAATTGCGTCAGTTTCTTTAGAAATTCCTTTCCATTTTTTGGCAATTTCCAAAACTTTTTCAGGATGGTCTTTTGCAATATCATTCAGATTGTTGGCGACACTTCTTCTTACAAAATCAGAGGAATCATTTTTCAAATTTTCTAAAATTTCAATAACCAAATCTGGATTTTTTTTCAAGTCTGGAACCGCCATCGCCCAAGGCAATTTCGAACGGCTTCCTTCACTTGCCAAACGTCTGACTTTGTGGTTTTCATGTTCTGACCAATCCTTCATCTGAACCATCATTTGGTCAAAATATTTTATTAAAAACGGACGAATTCCAAATTCACACGTAATAAATTGCGTTGTAAATTCAATCGCTTCCACGGCATTTTCATACTCATCAATCCCATAAATCTCAATATAATCTGGAATAAAAATATAAGCAAGATTGTCTTCGCCGCTATTTTTTTCTCGTAATTCCCCCATCATATTCTTTAAAATTGAAAAAGCTTCGCTAAACTTTTCTGGCAGAAATTCATGAAAAACCTTCGTCGTGTGACGCATTCTTTCCTTCAATTCCATTTGAGAAAATTCAGGAGTAAATATCTTTGAAATAAAATCCTTTTTATTGAAATTTGGAATTATTTCCAACAGAATATCACATAGGTTGTCGTAAAATCGTGGAGAATAAATATCTTTAAGTGCGCCCATTTTTTAGAAATATGAATTAAAAAGTAAGGCAAAAATAACGATTGCTTTTTAACAGCGCTTATTTATTTTTGCCTTAAATTTTTGAAAACTATTTTATGCAATAATCAATTCATAATGAAGGACATCATTTTTTATAGATTGTAATTCTGATAAAATTTCCGCTTTTTTAGTTGCGAAATAATTGGATCTTTTACAAAAGAGATTTTCATAATATTCAATACCTTCCAAGAGATTTTGACGGAATTTCTCCATCTTTTTCAACGCCATTTTTGAAGTTTCTTCCAATACGCTTTCCATGTCTTTTTTCAAATAATCGGCATACATTCTAAGTTCTTTTATGAAAAAATGCGGTCGATCATTTCTGGCAATTATGTTTTCATTCCCATAAATATGGCTGACCATTTTTAAAAGTGAAACTTCTTCGGTGAAATAGGCGATATTTGGTCCGGGACAAACGACAATTCCTTGTGCTTCACCTTTTACCGGAAGCTGATTTTCGATTAAAGAAGCATTCGAAAGACCTACACAAAGACATGATTTTTCTAAAATTTTCTCTAATCTAGCTTCGAAAACTTCCTTTGTAATTTCATCTTTTTGCCATTCTAATTCTTCAATTTTTTGTTCTTGGTATTTTCTAGAAGCCGTACAAATCGCCTTTCCAGAATATTCTTTATTTAAGGCCAAATATTTTTTCGGGCACGAACTTCCAGCTTTTCCTTCAGAAATTCTTTTCTGTTTTAAAGCTTCGTTCGTGGTTCCCATTACGCTATTAAACGGAATTCCCAATGGTGAAATGTGGCTTAGAAAAAGTTCTTTTTCGGTTGCTTTGCAAAGTAAATTCCGGGTTTCATTATCGACGGAAGTTGCTTCTGGAACTAGTAAAAATGGCGAACCCCAGCCCACAGCATCTACTTTATAATGGTCTAATAAAAATTCATGTTCTTCCGCAGTTCCAACACCGCCCTGGACTGTAATTTTTAATTCCAAAGGAGAATTGGGTACTGAAAACCCTTTTTGAATTAAGGCTTTTGACATCAATTCGTGTGCGGAATTTATCAACTCGCTTTTCTTGTTTTTAAATTCTTCCAAAATAAAACCGAGTAAAAATCCGTCTGTCGCAAAGGCGTGGCCGCCACAATTTAGTCCAGATTCAATTCGATATTCAGAAACCCAAAGCCCTTTTTTTGCCAGATAATTTCCTTGAATCATCGCCGATCGAAAATCACTTACCTTTAAAATAATTTTCTTTTTTAATTCGTAATTTTCATCAGGAAAAAAGTCGTCAAATTCTTCCAGATACGCATAAAGCGACGGATTCATTCCCGCTGAAAAAACGACAGAAGAATTTAAATTGCTATTTGCAAATCCGCGCAAGGCGGCGTGTGCGTCATTGAAAATAGGAGGAAGCGGTTTTCCGTTTTCGTAATTTTCTTTGTCAACTTTGGTCATAATATTAACATCAATACTTCCGGCAGAAAGATTTTTTTCTATGAATTGCATGAGCATATCTTTTGCGTCAGCGCCACTTTGCAGCAATTCTTGAAACTTCAATTTGATTTCAGATTGGTTGGGGAGCATTGCGATGTAATTGTCTAAAACAGCTTTGCTTTCTAGCATTTCAGCTTTTAGTTTGTCAAATTTTTGCTTGACAATTTTATTGACCAAATTCAAATAAGACGTAATTCTCTTAGCTCTGAAATCGTGCATTTTCTGCGTAATTTCTTCGTAAGGCAGTTGGAATTTCTCACTATAAAACGAATTCAGTTTCTCTAATAAATCGTCATCCATGATGGAAATCACTGAAGAAATTCCTAATTGTGCGACTCTGATTGGGCTGTCAACCGTGTAGGCGAGTCCCATGACGGGAATATGAAAAGTATGTAATTGCGAAGTTTTCATGCAAAATTTTTAGGGATTAGCCTGCAAATATTGTAAAACCGAGCCACTTAAAAACTGATAAATATCATATCTTCAAATTAAAATAAAAAGAAAAACCCCTGATTTATCAAGGGTTTTATAATTGGTTTGTTAGTGTTATTCAACAATATATCGTGTGGAATCCATTTCAGAGAGGTTAAAATAACCCAGCGCATAATTGTTAAAGTTGGTCGTGTTTACCACATTGCCACGCAAAGTTGCTGGAGGCGTTTGAAAAGGGCCGCCACCGCCTACAATGCCACCCAAAACGTTCATGTAATTATAATAGGTTTTTGAAATTCCAAGTAAGGAATAGTCGAGCGTATCTCCAGATTTTAAATCTTCGTGAGAATAAAATCCGAAAATCTGATTGCCTTGAAAAAACTCATCGCTGATCCAGCCATATAGTGGAATGGCGGTGAAATTAGTTTTGTATCTGGAGAGATAATAATCTTCAGTCGCGCCGTCATCGTTATAAAAAATCTTGATTTCAATCTCATCTCCAGAGAAACCGCCGTCATTTTTCTGTTCGATTCTATCAATCGAAGGTGCCGGTTTCAGAGTTTCTTTTGCACTATAAGTTTCGTTTTTATAGATAACGGTAAGTTCATAATCGGTATTCAAAACAGGAATAAAATTGTCGCAGAAATACTCGCCAGTTTGCATGTTTTCAATGAAATTAAAGACATTGTTATTGCTGTCAGTTATGAAAACCGTGGCGCCAGAAGCGGGCGGAACAGTGGTTGCGTAATAATCGCCGGTTGTTGTCAGTTTAATCATTTGCTCGTTTCCGGCAGTTCCTTTTTGCCAGAGAATTGGCGCGTCGATGACCAGTTTTGGTTCTGCAGTTTTCAGATCAATATCCACCACATCTTCACAGGAAACGGCTAAAAACGCAATAGTTAAAAGCACTATATATTTTAAATTTTTCATTGTATTTTCTTTTGAATATTAAAACTTGAAATTATAGCTCACGCCAGGAACAATTCCGAAAATTGAAAGACGGACAGCTTCATTTTTTGCCGTAAGTTCATCTTGCCTGAAACTTATTGAAGCCGCATTTGCTCGTCCGTAAAGGTTGTAAATGCTGAAAACCCATTCGCCTTGCCAGCCTTTTTTCTTCGTAGGTTTTGGCGTGTAGGTAGCCGAAATATCTAAATGGTGGTAAGCAGGAAGTCGGTCTTCGTTGCGCGCTCCATAACTCGGAATCGTAATTCCCAAGTACTGATATTGCCCATTAGGATAGGTAACCGGCTGGCCAGATTGCAAGGCAAAATTAGCACCGAATGACCATTTTTCATTTAAATCATAAGCGCTTGTAATGGCAATATTGTGGGTTTTATCATACGCTGAACGGTACCATTTTCCATAGTTGATTCCCAGTTCATTGGCATTTCTTCCCGGTGTCTGCTGTTCTGACCTAGAAAGTGTGTAAGAAATCCATCCGCTGAATTTTCCTGTATTTTTCTTGAACATAACTTCCAATCCATATGACCTCATTTTTCCATTTAAAATAATCTGTTCGATTGATTTATTAGCAATCAAATCAGCTCCGTCGATGTAATCAAGCCTATTTTTGATGTCTTTGTAAAAAGTTTCCACCTCTAAGGAATAAGCATCATTTTTAAAATTTCTGAAATATCCAAAGGCAAACTGGTCTGCGATTTGCGGTTTGATAAACTGATCGCTCGGCGTCCAAATATCCAATGGAGTAGGCGAGGAAGTATTTGAAATCAGTTGCAAATACTGCGTCATTCTATTGTAGCTCATTTTCAATGATTCATTGTCATTTACGGCAAAAGAAACCGCCGCTCTTGGTTCTAAATTATTGAAAGATTGAATCACTTCATTTTTTTCATAATGTCTAGAACCAATTGGTGTTGCCTTTTCATAAATCTGAAAATCTTCGTTGAAATTTACTGCTTGGTTGTTTTCATAAATATTTACATTTGATTCGCCCAAACGGTAAAAAAGGCTGTATCTAAAGCCATACATTAGAGAAATTTTGTCAGAGACATTGTGTTCTGCTTCAAGGTAAGCGGCAGGTTCGAAAGCGTATTTCTTTTCAAATTGCTGATAATTTATTCCAGAATTATTGCCTGTTGGCTTAATCGTTCCGGGATTAAAGTCGTAATAAATCGCATTTAAGCCATAATTCAATTTTATCTTATCAGAAATATAATGTTTGAAATCATACTTTAAATTGTAGTTTTTTATGCCTAAATCAAAATCAAATCCTACCAGATCTAATTTCAATCCATAGTAATAATCGCTGTAAATCATGGAGAAGTTAGAAAACAACTGATCAGAAAAAAGATGGTTCCAGCGAAGATTTAAAGTGGAATTCCCATAGGTGTTTTCAAAGCTGTCAGCGATTCCGAAAACGTCTCTTCCAAAATATCCTGAAAAATATAAGTTGTTGTTATCGTTTAATTTATAGTTCAGTTTTGCGTTCATGTCATAAAAATAAGCCGTGTTGTCATTGTCACTTAATTTTAGAAAAAGATGGGCGTAAGAACCGCGTCCGGCAATTAAAAACGAACCTTTGTCTTTCACAATCGGGCCTTCGGCAAGAAGTCGGCTGGAAATCAATCCGATGCCACCATTCATGTGAAAATTTTTCGAGTTTCCGTCTTTTTGGTAAACGTCTAAAACTGAGGAAGCACGGCCGCCGAAACGGGAAGGAATGCCACCTTTGTATAATTTCAAATCTTTAATAGCATCAGAATTAAATACGGAGAAAAAGCCAAAAACGTGCGATGAATTATAAATTGTGGCTTCGTCTAAAAGTATCAAATTTTGGTCAGCACCGCCACCTCTGACATTGAATCCAGATGCACCTTCGCCAGCATTTGTAACACCTGGAAGTAATAAAATTGATTTCAATACATCAACTTCTCCCAAAACGACCGGCATTTTTTTAATGGTTTCAATGGAAAGTTTGTTAACGCTCATTTCTGGCTTTCGAATGCTCGCGCGACTGTTTGTCGTGATGACAACTTCTTCTAAATTTTCACTGTTTACGGTGAGTGATTGGTTTATTTTGGTGTTTTGCGATAGCGAAATATTTTGCTTTACAGTTTGAAAACCAACGTAGCTGATTTCAATTTCATAATCGCCTTTTGGAAGTGAAAGCGAGTAAAATCCGTACTCGTTTGTAGTTGTGCCAATTTTCAGCGAAGGAATAAAAACATTAACTCCTATTAAGGTTTCATTGCTGCTAGAATCTGAAATTGTACCGCTAATAGTAAATTTCTGCTGGGAAAATCCCGAGACGATCATGCCCAAAAACAGCACGAGCGTAATTTTTAGTTTAAGCATTTGATTGATTGATTAATGATGATTGCGAACTTTATACTATTTAACTCAAATAATCGTACAATAGTATTAAAGTCATAATAATTTAAAAGTGGTCAAAAGTCAGATAATAATAGCATAAAATAAAATTTTCCTAAGAATTTTCTGAAACATTTAAGAGTTCAAAAAAATCTTAGGAAAATATGAAATTATAATCGATGGATTTTCTTAAAATGAAAAATTATAATTAAGAATTGATTACACTTATTCTTTCGTAATTCAAATCTTTAAAGTCATAAATAATAATGTCGGCTAACGATTGGTCTTGAGAATCAACGCCTTCGCTTTTATATCCGATGCAGAAAATTCCGGCTGCTTTTGCAGCTTTTATTCCGTTTGTGCTGTCTTCGATAATGACGCATTCTTCGATCGGTGCTTTAGAATACGAAGCCGCTTTTAAGAAAATTGCGGGATTTGGCTTTGATTCTGGAAAATCATTACCGCTGATTTTGTGCGTAAAATAATTGTTTAAATCAAATCGTTCGAAGACTTTGTCGATAATTTCCATTTCAGAAGAAGAAGCCACGATAAGCTGTACGCCGTTTTTGTACAAATCAATGATCAGGTCTTTTACACCAGGCATTAAATGAAGATCTTCTTTTTTATCAAAAGCGTCAATGAAAAGGGTGTTTTTTGATGCAATCAAATCGCTGATTTCCTGTTCAAGTTGAAATCTGTCTTTCAATTTTTGGTAAATCATTTTATTAGAATTACCTGTAAATGTGGCAAATATGTCATCAGTTACTTCAATATTCAAATTTTTAAATTGCACTAAACTTACTTCGTGATGCAATGGTTCACTGTTGACCAGCACGCCATCCATATCGAAAATTACGGTCTTGACCATGAGGAAATTTTATTTTAAATTCTTAATTTTTTCGGCTGATAATTCGTTAAAATTATTGATTATCAAGTCAGCTTTTGACAAATCTTGCAGTTTTGAATGCTCGCTGTTATAGCCGACGCAGAAAATTCCTGCAGCGACAGAAGCTTGAATTCCGTTAGCAGAATCTTCAATCACGATGCATTCGTTTTTTGGCGCCATTGATAGTGAAGCCGCATGTTCAAAAATTGCCGGATGTGGTTTTGACTTCGGAAAATCTTCACCGCTGACAATGTCTGAAAAATATTGGTGCAAGTGAAAGCGCTTGAAAACACGGTCAATTGTAACTTTTGAAGCAGAAGAAGCGACGATTAATTGAATCCCGTTTTGATATAAATCTTTGATCAAATTTTCAACGCCGTCAAGCAAGTGCAGGTCTTCTTTGGTATCAAAAGCATCATTGAAAATATTCCTTTTTCTTTGGATCAGATTCTCAACTTCATGTTCAAGATTGAAAATATCCTTTAGTTTTTGAAAGACATTTCGCGTAGAATTTCCTGTAAAAGTGGCAAACATTTCGTCTGTCACCGGAATATTCAATTCGTCAAAATGGTGGAAATAAGCATATCTGTGAACTGGTTCTGTGTCAACAATCACGCCGTCCATGTCAAAAATTACTGTTTTAATCATTGCTATTTTCTTCTTTATTTAATATATGTCTAATCACAGTTTCGGCCGCATACAACCCAAAAAGTCCAGGCATATAGCTGTTTGTGCCATAAAATGACTTTTTATAATTCTTTCCATCAGTCGTCTTCAAGCTGGATTCGTCTTGGATTTCTGAAGAAAAAACCACTTTCACGCCTTTATCTATTTTTACTTCTTTCAAGCGTTTTTTTATCGCTTTCGCCAAGAAACAGTTTTGCGTTTTGCTAATGTCGGCCACTTTTACTTTTGAAGCTTCCATTTTGCCACCAGCGCCCATACTGCTGATTATTTTTACTTTTTTACGCTTTGCGGCGATGATCAAATTCAATTTCGGAGTGACGCTGTCGATACAATCCATGACAAAATCAAATTCGTCAGAAACGATTTCAAATGCTCTTTCTGGAGAAAGAAATTCTTTGATTTTTGTCAATTCTAATTCAGGGTTTATATCTAACAATCGATTGCCCACAACATCAATTTTTGGCTCTCCGACTGTGGAATGCAACGCCGGCAACTGACGGTTAATATTCGTAATATCAACAACATCGCCATCAACAATTGTCATTTTTCCAACGCCTGCTCTTGCAATAAATTCTGCAGCGAAAGAACCCACGCCGCCAACTCCCACAATCAGAATATTTGCCTTTTTTAATTTTTCCAAACCTTCTTTTTTGAATAATAATTCGGCTCTTTCAGTCCATTCTGCCATAATTCTAAATTTTATTTTTCAGAAAATAAACTTCTGAAATTTGTTTCAACTGTATTTTTTAATTCTTTAATTTCTAGTTTTTTATACTTTGAAGCCAACTTATAAACTTCTTGAATTTGTTCTTCAACGGTATCTGTTTCAAGGAAAAATCTATCGTTTGGAACACTTTGAAAAACAGCTTCTAATTCTGGATTTCGCAGTAAATATTTTCCAAATGAAAGATAAAAGCCATTGTCTAATAGTTGCTTGGCCAATTCTTGTTTTTTAGAAAATCCGTGAATGATCATTGGAACAGCAATCGACAATTCGTTTTTGATTTTTATTACTTCCTGAAACGATGCAACGCAATGAATAATGACCGGCTTTTTAAATTTTTCTGCCAAAGCCAATTGTTTTCTGAATACTTTTTCCTGTAAATCAAACGAAATTTCGATTCTTTTATCCAATCCGCATTCGCCAACGGCAAGGCAATTTTTGTTGTCTAAATTTGATTCAATAAACAAAAGTTCTTCGTCAATCTTACTTTCCAAAATATACCAAGGATGAATTCCGATCGAATAATTTGGAATAGAAACGTCAAAATCTTTCGGATATTGATTCACCAGTTCAAAAATATCGGGTTGGTTCGTGGCTTTATGTGTATGAAGATTATAGTACAAAACTTACTTTTTAAAATTCTTAACGCCCGCTTTTATTTCCAAATCCAAGTCATTTTCTTGTGGCGGAATTGGACAAGAATACTTGTGATTATAAGCACAATAAGGATTATAAGCTCTATTGAAATCAATCATAATTTCATTGCCAGCAGGAATTTCCAAATCAATATAGCGTCCGCCGCCATAACTTTCAACGCCAGAAGTGAGATCGGTAAAAGGCAAAAACAGGCTGTTTTTATACTTTTCAATTTTCTTCAAATCTTGGCTTTGGTAAATGTTTAATTTGTAAGATTTTCCATCGATTGAAAAATGCGCTTCGCCAAATTTCACATACATCGGTTTTCGGTCTGTGGAAGTTGGCATTTGAAAAGGCTTTTCATTCGGAGTTTTTATAAATTTTGCAACTACAACAAATTTTTCATTGATCGGATAAAAATCCAAAGACTTGAATTTCTCCAAATCATTAGGTTTCAACGGACTTTCCTTTGGGTTTGCATATTCAGAATTTATTTTTTTCTGGAAAGACAAAACAGAATCCCTGACCGCATTTTTTTGTCCGAAGGAAATTGTTGCGACCAATAAAAAAATGGCGCTCAGCAGCTTTTTCATAGTTTTTTTGATTTAATGCAAAAATAGGGAAAATTATCGATTGCCGATTCTTAAAAACACCTTACATTCTTCGTAATTTTGCCTTAAAACAATTTAAAAACCGATGTTGCAACAGGCTTTTTCCCGCTATATCAATTCGTTCAGAGGATTTTCAAGAGAAATTTGGATATTGACATTGATCACTTTTATCAATAGAACCGGGACGATGGTTTTGCCATTTCTTTCAAAATATTTGAAGGAAGACTTGCATTTTTCTTACAATGATATCGGAACGGTGATGATGTTTTTTGGCGTAGGCTCAATGTGTGGCTCTTGGATTGGAGGTAAACTTTCTGATAAGATAGGCTTTTATAAGGTTATGATATTCAGTTTGTTCACCAGCGGAATCTTAATTTTCTGCATTCAATTTATCACCACTTTTATAGGACTTTGCATCGGAATGTTTGTCGTTATGCTGATTGCCGATATGTTTCGCCCAGCGATGTATGTTTCTCTTGGCACTTACGCAAAACCTGAAAATAGAACGCGCGCATTTACGCTCGTTCGGCTTGCTGTAAATCTTGGTTTTGCTGCGGGACCAGCTTTAGGCGGATTGATTATCATGGGAGTTGGATACAAAGGCCTTTTTTGGATTGACGGTTTGTCTTGTGTAACTGCTATTCTGATTTTTGCATTTTCTGTAAAAGAGAAGAAGAAACTAGAAGTTAAAAGCCTTAATAACAACGAAGAAATTGTTGTAAAATCGGTTTTTAAAGACATCCCATTTTGGATTTTTCTTTTAGGAAGTTATCTGACCGCGATGATTTTCTTCCAATTATTTACAACATTGCCTTTGTATCAGTCAGAATGGTTTGATTATAATGAATTTCAAATCGGATTATTGATGTCGATGAACGGCTTAATTATTTTCTTTTTAGAGATGCCGATGATAAATTATTTTGAAAGAAAAGGTTTCAATAAGCTTCGGATTGTCTTTTGGGGAACTTTTTTGATCAGCTTGAGCTATTTTGTCTTGCTGATTAATATGTGGGCCGGAATTTTAGTTGTCGGCATGATTTTGATCACTTTTGGCGAAATGCTGAACTTTTCATTTTCAAATACTTTTGCCATGAGTCGCGCTCCAAAAGGGCATGAAGGCCGATATATGGCACTTTATACGATGAGTTTCAGTTTGGCCCACATCACAAGCGCTAAACTCGGACTGAAAATTATCCAAAGTTATGGCTATCAGACCAACTGGCTCGTTATGGGAATTATGGGACTTGTGGCTTGCTTTAGTTTTATTTATCTTCAACGTATGATTTTTAGAGTTAAGTAATCTCTTTGAAAATCAGTTGCTTATATTATTAAAACTAAAAATTTAGTTAATAAACTAAAAAATTAGTTTGTAAACTAAAAATTTAGTTATACGTTTGTCATGAGTTAAGCATTCGGCTATAGAATTAACAGCTAGAATTCTATAAATAACTTCTAAAAGTAAATCTCATGCAAAAATTGACCAACAAAGAAGAAGAAGTAATGCAAATTTTATGGAAGCTAGAAAAGGCTTTCGTGAAAGAAATCATGGCCGAAATCAAGGAAGAACAGCCACATTATAACACGCTTTCCACCATTGTCAGAATTCTTGAAGAAAAAGGTTTTGTGGCGCACAATGCTTTTGGAAACTCGCACCAATATTACCCAATCGTGGCGATGGAAGATTATAGAAAACGTTTTATGACCACAGCCATCAATAATTATTTTGACAGTTCTTATAAAAATTTAGTATCCTTTTTTGCCGAAGAAGAGAAAATTTCTGCCGATGAATTACGCGAGATTTTAGACATGATCGAAAATAAGAAATAATATGGAAAATTTTGCACTATATTTAGGAAAAGTATCTGTTTTGCTTGCTATTTTCTTTTTAGCTTACTTCTTTTTATTGCGAAAAGAAACGTTTTTCAATGCAAACAGATGGTATCTTTTGTCTGGAATTTTGACCTCAATTGCTTTGCCTTTTATTTTATTTGAAAAAATAATTTTGGTGGAACCTGTTGTTAACCAATTTGTTCCAAATCAAAATAGTATAGTGTACCAACCTATTACTCTTTCACCCGAACCTGTGTTTGAAATCAATTGGTTTTACGTTCTTATCGGAATTTACACAATTGGTCTGCTTTTCTTTTTTTTAAAGTTTTTAAAAGACTTAATTGCATTGTCAAGGATTTTAAAGAATCAAAAAATACAGGAATTTGAAAGATTTAAACTTTTGGATACCAATAAAATACAGTTGCCATTTTCTTTTTTCAATTACATTGTCTTTAATTCAAGTCAATTTAAACAAGTAGAATTAGAAAATATTTTAGAACACGAAAAGGTTCACAGCGCTCAGTATCATTCGGCTGATATGATTTTGAGCCAATTGTTTTGCATCTTTTTTTGGTTTAATCCTTTTGCCTGGCTTCATAAAAAAGCAATTGCTCAAAACTTAGAATTTATTGCAGATTCCCAAGCTTTAAAAGCAGTTCCTGATCGAATAATTTATCAAAAAACATTATTAAAAGTAAGTGCGCCTCATCAGTGTATTCCAATTACCAATCATTTTTATCAATCATTAATCAAAAAACGAATCGTTATGTTAAACAAAAATCAATCAAAAAGACGAAATTCATTGAAGTATTTGGCAGTTTTGCCAATGTTAACCATTTTTATGTTACAATTTCAAGTGAAAACTGTGGCACAAGAAAAACCACGCACCGATCAAAAAAACAATTTTGATACCGAAATTGTTATCGACAAAAATTCAACCGATGTTGATTTAAAACAAAAAGCTGAAGAACTTAAAAAAGAAGGAGTCACGTTGAAATTTTCGAAAGTAAAGAGAAATTCAAAAAACGAAATTATTGCGATCAAAACCTCTTATGAAGACGCAAAAGGAAACTCTTCTGAAAATTATCAAAAAAGCGACAAACCAATTACGCCACTTAAAATTAGTGCAAGCTCAAATTCAATTTCGATTTCAAGCGTGGGTTCATCAGTCTTTGAAAATCCACGAAATGCGAGTACTGTAACTTCTAAAACGCAAATGTTTCAAGGAGAAATGCCAGTTCCTCCGGTGCCGCCAATTATGCCACCAATGCCCGCAATGCCAAATGTTGGAAATATTCCTGTTCCTGCTTCACCAGTAATGCCACCTGCGCCAATTGCACCTAGCGTAGCTTATGACGAAAATAATAAAGATTGGAAAAAATTTGACGAACAAATGAAGCAATTTGAAATTCAGATGAAATCTAAAGAAGGGGAATTTGCCAAATTTGAGAAAGAAATGGAAAAATATGGCGAACAACTAGAAAAAGCATTTTCTCCAGAATTTGAAAAACAAATGGCAGAATTTGAGAAAAAAATGGAGAAATTTGAAGTTGAAATGGAAGCTTATCAAGAAAAAATGCAAGCACAAGGATACAATTAATATTTTTATAAAATAAAAAAGGCTGTTTATTCCAATAGCCTTTTTTTGTATCTTTAAGTCTAAAGCAGATTACAATGTTCAAATTTCTAGCAAAACTAAATAAATGGCTTTTGCCAAATTACACCAAGAAAGGTTTGGATTTAACCAAAGCTACAAAGTTTCAAAAGGCAATAATCGCTTGGAAATATTATGTCACAACAAGAGCTTTGGACTAATATTTTAATGGAGAGACGATTTCATAGTGCTTGATTTTTTCTCTTCCGTTTAAAAAAGTAAGTTCCATAATAAAACTAAGTTGCACAATTTCGCCACCAAGTTTTTCCACTAATTCGCAGACTGCTTTAGCCGTACCGCCTGTGGCCAAAACATCGTCGTGTATTAAAACTTTCTCTCCTTTTTTGATGGAATCAATATGGATTTCTAAAGTATCGGTGCCATATTCTAAGTCATACGTTGCAGAAATTGTCTTAAAAGGAAGCTTTTTAGGTTTTCGAACCGGAACAAATCCTGCATTTAATTCTTGAGCTAGAAGCGTTCCGAAGAAAAAACCACGGCTTTCTACGCCAATTACCTTGTCTATTTTTTGATTTTTCACGCCTTCAAGTAAAATTTGGAGGCATTCTTTCGTCGCTTTTGGATCAGCAAGAAGTGGCGTTATATCTTTAAAACCAATTCCTGGTTTTGGAAAATCCTGAATATCACGGATGTAGTTTTTAATTGACATTTTTTTTGAATTTTTATTTAATTAACCCTTGCAAGATAAACATATTTACTTATATTTGCACCCGCATTAAGGCCTCGTGGCGCAACTGAATAGCGCACTTGATTACGGCTCAAGAGGTTACTGGTTTGAATCCAGTCGAGGTCACTTATAAAACGCAACTATTTTATTTTTAAATGGTTGCGTTTTTTTATTTTACCACATTTCTTACCATTTTTCATTGTTTCAATGCTTATTTTTAACAATTATATCGTTATAAATCAGTTTTTTAGGTAAGGAAATAAGCTATTGCTAAAAAAACAAACAAATAAGTAAAGTTTCTTTTTGTTTTCTCCCAACAAATTTTATCTTTGATTAATCAAATAGTAATCCCAAACCTACAAAACATTCATATTATGACTTTAGATCAAATTCTTGACAGTATCAAAGCTTGGAACGATCACAGAAATCCCCAAGGAGAATCAGTAATCAACAATTATTTTTCAGAAGGGAATTGTTTTTTGTACGATCCCGAAGATTTTAGCACCGCAAAAACAAATTGCCTGCACGTTTATTTAGGTATTTTTAATGAATCAATTAAGGTTTTTTTAATCCCAGCCGATAAGACGACGCTGACCATTATGATTCTGTTGAAGGAATATTGCCTTATATCACGACATGTGCATTGAAAAGCTCTATTCTCGAAACGGGAAATTTAGGCGATGAAATTCCAACTGCCGAAGCAATTCTTAGAATTCAAAACTGGGAAAACAACCACACGACTTGGCTTGCCGCACAAGCACAGACGGTTGATAATATTTTTCAAGCCTTTACAATTCCGTCGTCTGATATTGCAAACGGACATAAATTAAGAATCTATTTCGGTTTAAAAAGTAATCCAAGTGGAGGAAATGATATCGCTGATTTGCTAGTTTTTGACCAAGATGAAAACGGAAAATTGAAAGCAGTTTCTCGTTTCTTTGACATGGCTCGTCCAGTTCCACCTTTCAGCTCGCACGGTGAATTAAAAGAAAGTAATTTTTATTTGCTAGAAAAGGCGCTGTAAATGAAATTCCTGGATTTGGTAAGTTATGCGACTTATTTATCACCCATTATTTTATTTTTTGGGGTTATGATAGGAGCATATTGTTTTAAAAAACTCGATCGCATCGGAAAAATTCTTGTTTTTTATTTGCTGTCGATGTTTAGCATTGATATTTTATCGCGAATTATAGGAGAAGTGTATGGAAATAATTTATTCTTCATACCAATTCTTGGCTTTTTAGAACTTTTTATTTTCTCTATGCTTTATTATTTTTTAGCTGGAAAAGAAGAAAAACTAAAGAGATATTCGTTGATTGTAATAAATCTTGCAACATTAATCTTTACCATCTGGGAAATCAAAAAGATTGCCTATGCATCATTATCAGAATTTGAATCTTACTCAAAAGCGATTGCCACATTAATAATCGTTTTATTTTCAATAAGTTTCTTCTTAGAAAAAATATGGCTCAGGAAAGGTATTTCAGGAGCCCTATTTTTCTTAAATTCTGGAATATTGTTATTTTATTCGCTTGAACTTATCATTTTTCTGCCAATTGATTTTTTGATTCATGACAATAGCGGACTAAAGTTTTATTTCTGGTTTGCCAACCTCATTTTTATTTTAATCTTTTATGTCTTTATAATAGCCTCTATATGGAAAAATGGGAAAACTCAGGAATGATTGCACAAGGAATGTGGATAATCCTAGTTTTTGTCTTCATTTTAGTTTTTTCAATTCTATTGCTGGTAAGAGAAAATTTTCAGCGTATCACACGAGCCAGGCTTGAAGAAGAAAAAATAAAATTAGAACACCAGCAGAAACTCCTTGAAACCAATATTTCTGTACAAGAACAAGAAAGAACCAGAATTGCAGCCGATATTCATGATATTTTGATAGGGAAGCTTACGGTCTTGAAAATCAAAAATGAAATAGCTTACGACCAGAAAGAAATTGACGAGCTTTTAAAAGATTGTGTGGGCGTTGCCCGAAGAATTTCGCATGATTTGAGCCTTCCGCTGATTGAATATAAAGATCTTCCAGAGCTGATAGCAGAATTAATAGCGCCTTGGAAACCGGTTTTTACCATACAATTTCACAAAGATATCAGAGTAAGGCCGACGCTTTCAGAAAATGTGAAGATTCAATTGACTAGAATTTTGCAAGAATTGATTACAAATATGATCAAGCATGCACAAGCCAGCGCCATCAGCATTCATTTAAGACATACTGAAAAATGGCTTTTTCTGGAAGTAAAAGACAATGGAAAAGGCTTTGACATGGCACAACATTCAAAAGGTTTAGGCCTAAAAAACATAGAATTCAGAATGAGTTTCATCAAAGGATTCTATAAATTAAAATCTAAAGTAGGAAAGGGGACATCCTATGTTTTTATATTGAACAAAACTGAATTTTAAAGAAAATCAGAAAAATGGACACAATCAATGTAGCAATAGTCGACGATGACTCATTAATCGTCAATCTCCTTCAAGGGTTTATAAATTCACAGAAAACGATGGAAGTGATTCTGACGGCAAACTGTGGCAAAGACCTTATAAAATTACTTGAAAATACCGAAATTTTGCCAGATGTAATGCTTCTGGACCTGAAAATGCAGGGAATGGACGGCATTGAAATCGCGCAACATCTGAAGGCAAATTTTCCTTCCATAAAAATTATTATTATCTCTTCTCATTACCAGCTTTCGTTTTTAGGTTTCATGCTGAAGACAGGAATTGCAGGTTTTCTGCCAAAAGGAGTTTCGCCAAACGAACTCGTTCGCATCATAAAAATCGTACATGAAAAAGGTTTTTATTTCATGGAAGACCAGATTAGCGTGATTAAAGAAGAGCTTTCATATGAATCTCCAAAGCACATTTTAGATCAAGGCGCTGTTTTGACTTCTCGTGAAATTGAAGTGTTGCGACTTTTGAGCAAGCAGAAAACAGCCAAAGAAATCGGTGAGTTATTATTTATAACACAGCGAACTGTGGAAGGCCACAAAAATAATCTTTTTGTGAAAACCGGAGCCAAAAACATCGCCGGACTCGTGATTTATTCTATCCAGCACGGTTTTATAAGAGTTGAAGATTTGCCAGCAATTTAAGCTTAAATCGTTTTTATTTCCATAATTTTCTCTTCAAAAACTTCTTTGAAATCTGATTTGCTTTTGATTCGGGTTTTATAGGTATAAATGGTAGAAACCGACAATTCTAAGAAGTCAGCAATCTGGTTTGAGTCTTGAATTCCCAATCGGTGAAGCGCAAAAATGCGAAGTTCTGTATTCAAAAGCTCGCCTTTTTTAATCACGCTTTTATGATCATTCGGAAATAAGCTGTTGAAATCATTGATAAATGTTGGGAATAATTTCAAGAAAATAGTGTCAAACTGGTGAAATAAATTCTCGCGTTCTTTCTTTACGTCGTACTTTTTCAGGCTGTTGATCACTTCGTCAGTTTTCTTTGAAATGATTTTTTGGATCGTGCTTTTTTGAATCTGGTCAATTTTATTGATTAAATCAGATGTCGCTTTTATGAAATATGTAATGTATTCTTCTTTGATAGAATTGGCTTCGCTCAGCGTAATATTAAGTTCTTGGAGTTTGCTGAACGATTCTGCCATGACTTTTTTAGACGCATTTTTTTCCTTTAACTGCTTGAAAATTACTATTAAAAATAAGATGATTATCAATGCCAAAACAGTCAAAAGAATTACAATTTTCTCGAGCATGTCATTTTTTTCATTCACCTTATTCAATTGCGCTTTTTCAATGATCGGCAAAATTGACGAAATTTCAATCTTTCGATGGCGCGCGTCATAAAAAGTCGCGTCGTCCATTGCCAGATTTATGTATTGGTTTGCCTTGTCTAAATAACCTAATTTGAACAATTCATTCGCCAAATTTCGCAAGGCAACAGTTTCTTTAGTTGCATTTTTCACATCTGCAATCGCCGCTAAAGCCAAATAATGGACGGCTTTTTCTGTCATTCCTTTCTCTGAATAAATATAACCAAGACTGGAAGTCGCAATTCCATAATATTCTACCGGAAGCTCAAAATTATTAATCCAATGGCTGAAAGCAAGTTCTGCACCTTTAAAATCTTGCTGTTTTAATCGCTTTAAACTCTCTGATGACCAGTAATCATTGGTATTTGGCTTTATTAATGACAATGCTTTTTCTAGATATTGATTGCCAGTTTGAATATAATTTATATTGTACCGCTGATCTCTCGTATAATCGGCCAGATCATAGTAAGCACGGGCTTTAATAGAATAATATTCATATTTATGACGGACCTCCAATTTTGAAGGATCAATACTATTTAAAGTATCAATAGCCTCCTTAAAAAGTCCCGAAGAAAGCAGTACAAATCCTTCTTTAATGCGGGAATTTGATAATAATTCCTGATTTTTTAATCGTATGGCTTTTGACTTTGCTTCCTCTAAATAATAATACGCAGAATCATATTTGAATGATTTGTATTCTTCAAACAATGACATATTCAGTTTATACAAGCTTAAATTATCCTTTCCAAGTGTTGATTTGTGGATATTTTTCTTCAATTCTTTAATGCGGGAAAATTTCTGCTTGATGTAAATCTGCTTATTTTGCAAAGTGCGGTCCAAGCTGTCAAGAATTGGATCTATGTTTTTTGCAGACATCGAAAAGCTCAATAATAGAAAGAAAAAAAGTAATAAGCTTCGCATTTTTGTCGTTAGTTTAATCTTCAATTTTTGTATTATTTTTTGTCGGATTCCTTTTTTAGATTTCAGTAAAATTGCATTCGCTTGCTATTAAAGGATGTCCAAATTTGGTGGTTATTTTAGCAAAGTTGTTTTGAGTTGTTAAATATAATGTAAAATTAAGCATTCTTACAAATTTTCATTTGATAAATAGGTAATCCAAAAAAATAAGCCATTTATTTTTCGAAATTATCAGTCACTTTCCGTCAAAAAAGCACTTTTGCATCTCTACAATCTCTTGATTTTTTACGATATCATTAAAATTTAATGTTTTGATAATCATTTGTTTAATTCAATTTCAAACGTTGTAGTATCTTGATTTTTACTATATGTTTTTTTTTAGAATTCTTTAACGTTTAATTTCGTCATGTTCAACAAAAGAATATCCTAACTAACAAAAACACAAATTTTATGAGAGGCAAATTTATTTATTTGTTCGCCATTCTCGGCTTATTCGCAGCAAGCTGCAACGAGCAAGATGATGGTAGTTATGCAGCCCCGATTTCACTTTATGAAAAGGTAAATGGAGAATGGGGTTTGATGAATTTGAAAATGGTTGATGAATTTGCAAAAGCAAATGCCATTGAACCAAGTGAACAAAATTTAAGCACTTTGTTCAACTTTGAAGATTTTAAAATCAGCTTGAATGTGGATGGCGAAATGAATCCTACAACTTATGAAGTTTCAGGAAATGTTCCAGATTTATTTGCAAGAAGCGGTTACTGGCAATTGAGCACGCCTTTTCAGCAGACAAATGGAACGGCAACCAGAATTTACCTTTACAACGATGCGCAAAAAACGCAACTGACAGACGAACTTCGACTGACTTCAGTTCCTGGAAACAGCGATGAAATGGAAATTCAATTGGTAAGAACTTCTGGCGGAAGCGCTTTCGTTTCTTACACATTCAAATTAAGTGCAATTCAATAATCAAGCGACATGAAAAAAATTATACCTTTTATTTTATTTGCGCTGCTATTGTTCCCAAATGCGATTTTTGCACAGCAAGACGCAGGAACAATCGGCTCTACTTGGTCATTTCCGGTCGTTTATAATTATGATGAAGAAGTGACTTGGTATTTCGACCTTTCGGCAACCAATTTTGCTCCAGAAGAAAATGTTTATTTGTGGATTTGGTCGCCTTCTGAACCAGATGCAGGACATTTTGACAATTCTTCTGAATTCGCAAAATTGACTTACGAAGGAAATATGATTTGGAGCAAAAAGCTGACCCCAACAGCTTATTTTTCAATGACTCCAGAAGCAATCGCCTCAAGCGCAGGATTTTGGCTTCGCCTAAAAGATAAAACTGGAACTAAGCAAACAGGAGTTGCTCAAATAGCCTACACAGATTTTTCGTCTTTTTATTCGGCAAATCAAATGATCAAATCTTATCCTACAACACCAACGATTGACAAGGGAGTAAGTATTTTATTCAATTCAAATTTAGTTGCCGGCTTTCAAAATGCTTCTGAAGTTCATTTCCACAGCGGTTTGAACAACTGGGATTTAAAAGTAGAATACCAAGCTTGGGTTCCAGAAAGCGTTCAGAAAACAAAGATGAAAAATCTTGGGAACGGTTTCTATAAAATGGATTTGGTTCCTGAAGATTATTATGGTGCGCCAGACGGTTATGTGATGGAAAATATTGTATTTCTAATGGTTGCAGATAATTGGGCAGCGACTTCTCCTGATCAAATGATTGTCGCCGGAGAATATGTAGCACCGCCACCACCAGATTTCAGATTTTTTCCACTACAGCTGAGCAAAAGAGATTTCTTGGCAATTATCAGAAAAAATAATGAGCCGGGCGTTACAAAATTGCTTTACACAATTACCGCAAACGGAACTGTTTTAAACGGTGAATTTACCGGAGGCGTTTCTGAAATCAAAGGTTTTGTCAATCTGGTTACAGGTTTGAAAGACGTTCAGAATCTTACTGAAATTCATGTTTTGGTAAAAGACAACAATAACAGAGTAATTTCTGATACAACAATTCCGCTTAAGACGGTTGATTAATTCAAATTTAAAATTCACTTCAATGAATAATAAAAATATAAGTGTCCAAGATAAAAATTGGACTGACAAATCACTGGGATTTCTGATTTTCATGCTTTTTCTATCCGTAGGGATGTTCGCACAGCAAAAAAAGCTGGTAACGGGAACCGTGTATGACAATTCAGGATTGACTTTGCCAGGAGTTTCTGTAACCGAATTAGGAACAACTAACGGAACTTCAACTGATGTGGACGGAAAATTCACATTGCAGGTGACAACTGGAAACACAATCGTGCTTTCTTTCATCGGATTTACAACCCAAAATATTGTCGTTGACGCTACAACTTCTTCCAAATTAGATATTAGAATGGAAGAAAATTCAGTAATGCTTGACGCTGTAGAATTGGTTTCTGTAGGTTATGGAACGATGAAAAAATCTGACTTGACTGGAGCGATTTCTACCGTAAAAGGAGAAGATTTGGTAAAAGGCGTAATTTCTTCAACAGAACAAGCCTTGCAAGGAAAAGTTGCCGGTTTGACCGTAGTTCAAAGCACGGGAGATCCAAGCAGCGGAGCGACTTTGAGATTAAGAGGAGGAACTTCTTTGACAGCAAGCAATAATCCGCTGATTGTTGTCGACGGAATTGCAGGTGTTGACATAAATGTGGTGCAGCCTTCTGATATCAAGACTATTGACATTTTAAAAGATGCTTCTGCAACGGCAATTTATGGATCAAGAGGAGCAAACGGTGTTATCATCATCACGACAAAAGCGGGAACAAAAATCGCTTCGATCGTTTATAACGGCTACACCGGAATCAGCGAATCTTCTAGCAATTTAGACATGCTTTCTGCAAATCAATGGAGAAGTTATGTGCGCCAAAACAATATTACTGACGCAATCGATTATGGCGGCAATACAAATTGGCAGAAAGAATTAGAGCAAAGAGCGTTCTCTCAGTCGCACACTTTGAGCATTTCTTCAAGCGGTGACCAAGGCGGTTTACGTTCGTCATTGTCGTATTTGAAAAATGAAGGAATTATCAAAAGCACGGGAATGGAGCGTTTGAGCGCCAACTTGAGCGGTTACCAATATGCGATGGACAAAGCGGTTAAATTTGACATGGGATTGTTCGCAAACATGGACAAATGGAATCCTTTAGACTACAGAATTTTCGAGCGTTCGTTCAACTTGAATCCAACGATTCCGGTTTATGACGCTAATGGAAAATTTACTGAAGTAGGAGGAACGCTTTACGAAAATCCGGTAGAAATTTTGACAAACAGAAAAGCGGACAACAAGAGAAACCGTCTTTTAGGCTACTTTAAAACAGAAGCAAAACTTTATAGCGATTTGCAAGCTGTTGCCAATCTTTCGTTGGAACACAAAGCAATGCAAGGAAATACATACAAGCCTTCTTACGCAGTTTTAGAAGGAAGAACTGAAAATGGCTATGCTCAAAAAACCTACGCAGAATATACAAATGCGCAGTTGGAAGCCTATTTGAATTATACAAAAACACTTGGAAAACACAACATTAATGCGCTTCTTGGATATTCATACCTTGAAAATATCTACGAAGGTTTTGGAGCGCAAAGAAGCGGTTTTGAGACTGATCTTTTTGGCTATAATAATTTAGGAGCTGGTTACCTTTACCGTTTGGGCGATGTTTATTCGTATAAAGGAAAATCAAACCTGACGTCGTTTTTTGCTAGAGCAAATTATTCTTACGATAGCAAATACATGCTGACAGGAACAATCAGAAGAGACGGCTCTAGCCGTTTCGGGGCCAACAACAAATGGGGTTATTTCCCGTCGGCTTCTGCAGCTTGGAAAATTTCTGGCGAAGAATTCATGTCTTCTACAGAAAACTGGCTTACGAATTTAAAATTGAGAGCGGGTTATGGAGTGACTGGAAACCAAGATGGAATCGGGGAATACAAGTCGCTTTCAATCTTAGGAGTGGGTCAAGACAGTTATTACGATCCAACGACTGGAACTTGGAGTTTGGCTTATTCACCGACCCAAAACCCAAATCCAGACTTGAAATGGGAATCTACGGCGCAATTGAATTTAGGTGTTGATTTCAGCCTTTTCAATAGAATTACAGGTTCTGTAGAGTTGTATTCTAAAACTACAAAAGATTTATTGTACACATATCAAGTGCCACAGCCTCCGTATTTGGTTGGGACAATGCTTGCAAACGTTGGTGAATTGTCAAATAAAGGAATCGAGATTACTTTAAATGCAAACATCATCGATACGGAAAAATTTACTTGGGATGCGAATTTTACATTTGCTAAAAACAAGCAGAAAATCGAGAAATTATCGAACCAAGCTTATAAAACTGACGTGATTTACAGCGGTTCATTACACGGACTTGCGGGAATGTCAAACCAATTTTCTCAAATCATCGCTGAAGGTTATCCTGTTGGAACTTTCTGGGGTAAAGAAAGTTATGGTTTAGACGCTGACGGAAAATTTATCTTGAGCGAAGACGACAGAGCGATTGGAAATGTACAGCCTGATTTCTCTTTAGGTTTTGGAATGAACTTTACTTACAGCAATCTTGATTTCGGCTTCACCGGATATGGAATGTTTGGCCAAGAAGTTTTAAACGCAACAAACATGATGCTTTATGATCCAAACAGATTGCCTGCTTATAATGTTCCTGATGATTATTTGAGCAGCGGCATCACTTCGGCACCAACCTATTCTAGCCACTGGATTGAAGATGCTTCTTTCTTCAGATTGCAGACTGTGACTGTTGGCTATACAATTCCTTTACGAAATACGACTTCGAAATTGAGAGTTTATGCTTTGGGACAAAATCTTGCCGTTTTCACAAACTATAGCGGCGTTGATCCAGAAATTGACATGAGCGGTTTGGCAAATCCTGGAATTGACAGGTTTAACAACTATCCAAGACCGACAACCATTTCGTTTGGTTTGAATTTTACACTTGCTAACTAATAATTTAAAATATAAAAAAATGAAAATCAAAATAATAGCTGCAGTTTTCATTAGCTCGCTTTTTGCTTTTTCTTGCACCGATTTGGACGAAGAATTATACGACAAAGTTGAAGATGGAAACTTTGGAAATACTCCAAATGAAATCGAAGCTTTAGTTGGAGGTGCTTATTCTTCGCTAAGAGGTTTTGCTGACGGAATTTCAAATTCTTACCCAACCTGCGAATATGTATTTTTCTTGAACGAAGTAGCTTCAGACGAGGCTACGATTCCGACGAGAGGAACAGACTGGTATGACGGCGGAAGATACCAAGACGTGCAAAGACACACTTGGAATGCTGATAACGGAATGATTTTGTCATCTTGGCGTTATTGCTACGCAGGAATTGCAAAGGTAAATGCGATCATTTATCAAATCGACAAGTCAAATTTGACTGACGAAGCAAAGGCTCCGATTTACGCAGAATTAAAATCTATCAGAGCTTATTATTACTATATTTTGCTTGATATGTTTGGCAATGTGCCGATTGTGACCAACTTTGAAGACCAATCGCTTCCTTCAAGTTCGACGCGCAGAGAAGTGTATGACTTCGTAGAATCAGAATTGCTAGACGCCGTGCCACATTTGCGTTCAGGAGTTGTTTATTCAAAACTGACTCAGAATGTTGCTTATGCTTTATTGGCAAGATTGTACTTGAATTCTGAAGCTTATGTTGGCATTGCACGTTGGCAAGATTGTATCAATATGTGCCAAAATATTTCTGGACACGCATTGAATCCTGATTATTTTGCAAATTTTGCAACTACAAATCACAATTCTAATGAGATTATCTTCTCCATTCCTTATGATTCAAAAGCAGGAACTGTTGGAAATTATGGTTCTTCGATGAGCTGTCATTATTTGCACAGATTCACGATTTCTGCCACAGGAGATTATCCTTGGAGCGGTAACGGAATCAGCGGTCAGCCAGGATTGTACTCGACTTTCCTTGATACTGATAAGAGAAAGAAAGCGATGATTCAAGGAAACCAGATCAATCTTGCAACAGGTTCTGTAATCATCATGGACAGCGGTGAACCGTTGAATTATACAGAAAATATCGTTGATTTTACCAATGCAAAACAGAATGAAGGCGTTCGTTTAGGAAAATACGAAATGAAAGCGGGCGAACAATGGGAACGCGACCATGACTGGGTTTTGATTCGTTATTCTGAAATTTTGATGATGCAGGCAGAGTGTTATGTCCGTTTAGGTTCGCCAGGTTTGGCTGCGCCATTTTTACAGCAAGTTACTTCGCGTGCGGGAACTGAGATGCCGGCAACAATCGATCTTGATTTTATCGATAAAGAATTGCTTCGCGAGTTTGTTTTCGAAGGAAGAAGAAGAACTGACAACATCCGTTTTGGTAGTTTCTTTCAACCTTGGTGGGAAAAAGGAGCGACGCCAAATTATAGAAAAGTGTTTCCGATACCAACAACAGTATTGGCCACGAACCCAAATTTAACGCCAACTCCAGGTTATTAAGTTGTTTGGTGCCAGTCTTCCTTGTTGAGTTAGTCTTGGAAGGCTGGCATTTTTTTAATACTAAATTTGAATCCATTATGAAAAAATACATATTACCATTATTCATCGGATTAATGAGCGTTTCGATTGCCGTAAGCTGCAGCAAAGACGATTCGCCTTCTGGAGGAAATTCTGCAGAAAAATTGGATCCGGTTGCGATTCAAAAAACAAATAAAACCAAGATTTACATGCACTATATGCCTTGGTTTGAATCAAAAGAAAGCAGTGGTGACGGGCAATGGGGTTATCATTGGAAAATGGCAAACAAAAATCCAGATGTAATTACCAATGGAAAAAGAGAAATTGCGTCTCATTATTATCCCCTGATTGGGCCTTATCATTCTGGCGATAAAGAAGTCATCGAAAATCATTTATTATTGATGAAATATGCAGGAATTGACGGAATTTTAATTGATTGGTATGGCACTTTTGACGTCAATGATTATCGAATGATTAAAGAAAATACGGATCAGTTGATTGAAATGTTAGACGATGTTGGCTTAGAATATGCAATCGTTTATGAAGATCGATTTTTATCCAATGTTGTAAATGCCGGAAAAGCACCGACAATCATCAGCGCTGCAAAAACAGATTTTGCTTACTTGCAAAAATATTATTTTTCACAGCCAAATTATATTAAAATTAATGACAAGCCGTTGCTTTTGAATTTTGGGCCAATTACTTTGCAAACGCCTGCACAATGGACAAATGCGTTTTCAAATCTTACTGTAAAACCTACATTTTTGACATTGTGGTTTGAATCTGGCGATGCTGGAGCAAATGCTTCGGGAGAATATTCATGGGTGTACCAAAATAATTCGCACATCAGCAATTTTTATGCAAACAATCTTCCGAACTTGCAGGTTGGAATGGGAAGCGCTTACCCTGGTTTTAATGATTATTATGCGCAAGGTGGCGGTGGCGATGCTATCGGATGGACGATTGATCACAACAATGGCGCGACTTTAGACGAAACGCTTTCTATGGCTCAAAATGCAAACTTGAAATACCTGCAGTTGATCACCTGGAATGATTTTGGCGAAGGAACGATGTTTGAACCCACTTTAGAATTCCAATATTCATATATAGAAAAAGTAAAAACGTTTGCCGGCGTTCAAAATTCAGGCAACCAATTTCCTCAAATTAGCAAGCTTTATAACTTGAGAATAAAATATAAAGGAAACGGTTCAGTTCAAAATAAACTGGATCAGGCTTTCAATTATTTTGTTTCAATGCAAGCCGAAAAAGCCGTGCAACTTTTGAACGAAATTGAATAAATTATAATTAATGCAAAATTTTAGAATGAAAAAATTACTCAAAAAGCCCTTCCTGACAGCGTTTGCTTGTCTTACTTTATTGTCAGCAAGTGCGCAAAAAAACAGTTTCAAAATCAAATCGCCATCAAAAAACAATGAGTTGGTTTTTGAACTTACAAAATCGGGACAGCCACAGTACAAATTTTTTTCCAATGGAAAATCTGTGATCGAGCCGTCACTTTTAGGCTTTGAATTTCAAGAAATCAAAAAGATGGTCGATGGATTTAAAGTTTTGAACACAGAACAAAAAACGGTAAACGAAACTTGGGAACAGCCTTGGGGCGAGTTTAAAAAAGTAAAAGACAACCATAATGAACTGCTTGTTCATTTGCAGGAAGCCAATGGAGATAAGCGTCTGGTTGACATTATCTTTAGAGTTTTTGACGATGGTTTGGGTTTTAGATATTCATTTCCAAAACAGCCGAACTTAGCCAAAGTAAAAATTTCAAACGAAATCACGCAGTTTACTTTTGCTAATGACAATGACGTTTGGTGGATTCCGGTACATTCTGAAAATAGTTATTATGAAAGCCATTATAGAAAAACGCCAATCAGCAAAACCGATACGATCAATACGCCGGCAACTTTTGAAACAAAAGATAAAATGTATGTAGCGATTCATGAGGCTAATCTTACCGATTTCGCTTCAATGACATTGAGAAAATCAGGAAAGAATCAATACCAAAGCGAATTGGTTCCGTGGGCTGACGGTGTGAAAGTATATGCTGAAGCGCCGTTTGAAACGCCTTGGAGGACGGTGATTGTGGCTAAAAATGCAGGAGAATTGGTTACCTCAACTTTGATGCTGAATTTAAATGAACCTTCAAAAATCAAAGATATGTCTTGGATAGAACCTTCAAAATATATCGGAATTTGGTGGGGGATGCACTTAGAAAAATTCACTTGGGGACAAGGACCAAAACACGGAGCAACTACAAAAATTACCAAAGAATATATTGATTTCGCATCAAAAAATGGTTTGGACGGAGTTCTTGTCGAAGGCTGGAATGAAGGCTGGGACGGCGACTGGACAGCTGACGGAAAAGCCTTCAGCTTTACTAAACCATATTCAGATTTTGATTTATATGAAATCACCAAATATGCTAAAAGTAAGAACGTTAGACTAATTGGACATCACGAAACTGCTGGAGCTTCAAAACATTATGAAAGCCAGTTGGAAGATGCTTTTAAATTGTATAATCAAGTAGGAGTGAACAGCGTAAAAACGGGTTATGTGAATAAATTCTTAGATAAAAAAGAGTGGCATGATGGTCAATATGGAGTACGCCATTACAGAAAAGTAATTGAAACGGCGGCGAAATATAAAATCATGATTGACAATCACGAACCCGTAAAAGGAACTGGTTTGCAACGAACATATCCAAACTTAATGACCCAAGAAGGCGGACGAGGACAAGAATATAACGCCTGGTCATCTGACGGAGGCAATACGCCAGAACACACTGTAACTTTGCCTTTCACAAGAATGCTTTCAGGACCGATGGATTATACGCCAGGGAATTTTGGTTTTGATTATAAATTGCCTCAAGGTGCAAAAGTTCAAAGCACATTGGCAAATCAATTGGCTTTATATGTAGTACTTTTCAGTCCGTTGCAAATGGCTTCTGACTTGCCTGAAAATTATGAAGGTAAACCAGAATTTGAATTTATAAAACAAGTTCCTTGCATTTGGTCAGAAACAAAAGTCTTGGATTCAAAAATTGGCGAATACACCACGATTGTTAGAAAAGACTGGAACGAGAAAAACTGGTATTTGGGATCAATCACGAATAGAGATGCCAGAAAATTAAAAGTTTCTTTGTCTTTCTTAGAAAAAGGTAAAAAATACAAAGCAGAAATTTATGCCGACGGAGCAGGAGCAGACTACAAAACAAACCCTTATCCTGTCATTATTTCTAGCAAAAATGTTGACAGTTCAACTGTTTTAGATTTAGATCTAGCGCCAGGCGGCGGAACGGCAATTAAATTTACATTGCAATAAATACAAATTAAAAACGGAGCTGAATGCTCCGTTTTTTTTATGGTATAAATTCAATAATACAATCTGAAATCTAAAAGTTTGCAGAGTGCGTAATACTTTTGGTGCAATTCTTCGACAACATCAACCAAATTATCATCGTCTTGGTACAAGCTGAAAAAGACATTGTCAAGGTTGCTGCTGGTCACTTTTCCAAAATCGGCACCATAACCAGAAATTGCTTTTGCTCCGGTAACATCTAAGAAATATTGGGCTTCCTCTGCGCTCAAATCTAAAACTTTGGCATTGGCAAAATGAATGATCTTGCCTTTCATCTTTCCTTCGAATATTTCAGCAATTTCTTCGAGGCTGTAATAATAATTATTTAATCGTATGGTATTTTCTTCACCTTGCATGACCAAATAAATAATCTCGTAATTTTTGAAATTGTGATCTTCATAAAGCAGAGTGCTCAAGCTTTCTTCAAGTCCTTCAATAGTGTCGCAAGTCTTGTAAATGCTATCAATTCCTTGTTGAACGGCTAGTTTTTCTAAGTTCCTGACTACTTCTGTAGTGGCTTCAATTTCTACATCTGGAACAGCTTCGAGGCAGAAAATAAATTTGTCATAATCCATAAATTATGTTTACGCAGTTAAACGAAAAAAGCTGTGGTTTTATTGGTAGAGACTGTAAAGATAAAAAAATACAAAATAAAAAACTCCTTAATTTCTTAAGGAGTTTGAAGTGGTGGGCGATGAGGGTTCAAAACCTTATCCCCAATTCATTGATATATAGTAAAATATAAACTTTAAAAACTACTTGGTCTCGATAATTCTCCTTTTTTGGGATGCAATTATTCCTAAATCTTAATAGTGTAAAGTTAATAAATAATGAGGTATTTAGCAAATTAATCTAAACCAAAAAATGAACTAGTTGTAATTAAATTCGAGAGTTTTTTAAGAATAGTTATTCTAGTTTATCATTTTAAAATACTACCCAAAAATGAGTGGTTCTACTTGTTCAATTTTCAAACCTGTGTATTGACAGAACTCTTCAATTGTTACTAATTCATTATCAAGTTTGTTGTTGCTATTCTTGATTGCTTTTAATATCCTGGTACTTTGTCTGTAACTTTTGCCTGTTATTCGTTCAATGTCTTTTGGATAGATGCATATTCTTTTTACTATCGCTTTCATACTTTATCCCTGCCTTTGATTAGGCTTTGACTAACTTCTGACTTGCAGAAAATCTTTTGCAATTTAATTATAATTTTTCGAACTGATTACTGGTGTTTTTATGCTTGTTTTGGACACTTGTGTCAATTTTGGACATATGGTACACTAGTGGTTTTTTCTTTGGCAAATTGCGTTGTAAACTTTGTTATGATCATTTGAAACTGTTGCAACAAAATTTAGAATGATGGAGTCGTGAGAGGTTTGTGAAAGCAAACCAAATGTTGAATTAAATTTTGAAGTTATGGCTAGACAGAAAGGCATAATTAAATTGAAAGGTACTATCGGGGATATTACCTTTTACAAAACTCAAGATGGGCATTTAGCGAGAGAAAAAGGCGGAATTGACGCTAATAGAATCGCGAGTGATCCTGCGTTTCAGAGAACGCGAGAAAATGGTGCTGAGTTTGGACGAGCTGGTAAAGCCGGAAAGATTTTGAGAACTTCTTTGAGAGCCTTGCTTTTGAATTCTGCTGATAGCAGAATGGTAAGCAGACTTACCCAAAGAATGGTGAAAGTTATCCAAGCTGATTTAGTTAGTGAAAGAGGTTTGAGAAATGTTATCGACGGTGAGGCAGAATTACTTGCCGGTTTTGAGTTTAACATTCGTGGCAAACTTGGTACCAGCTTGTATGCTCCATTTGTTGGTGCAATTGACCGTGTGACGGGAGAAATATCTGTTACATTGGCTCCTTTTGTTCCTGCAAATATGATTGCTGCACCCTCTGGAACTACTCATTTTAAAGTCATTTCTGCGGGATCGGAAGTTGATTTTGAGGCTGAAACGTTTGTGGTAGAGAATTCTGAAACTGCTATTTTGCCATGGAATGCTGTTCCAACGGTAGCTATTAACCAAGTGAATACTGTTACACCAAACAGTACTAAGCCCTTGTTTTTGGCTCTTGGTTTAGAGTTCTATCAGGAAATTAATGGACAAATGTATCCGTTGAAAAATGGTGCGTTTAATCCGCTTTCCTTGGCGCAAGTTAGTGGCTTGTAATTTTGAGTTAGAAGTTAGAAATCAGAATTTAGAAGTATGGTTTTATTTTTAACTAGAACTTATTTCCCTGAAGGAACGAATGGCAAACTCGAATGCGAAGGCAAATTGATTTGCCGTGGAAGATGAACGAAACGAAGGTTTCCTGTATTCCGGAGGGGAAATATTTTATTAGAAAGCGATACAGTGCAAAGTACAAATGGCATTTGGAAGTGATGGAAGTACCAAATAGAAAATTTATTCTATTTCATCCAGCGAATAATGCCCAAAAGGAATTGCAAGGCTGTATTGCTCCAGTTATTAAACTTTCTGGTCCTGGACTTGGTTTCATGTCTCGAAAAGCTTTTAATAAGCTGAAAGATATTGTTTATCAAGCATTGGACAACAAAGAAAGTGTCGAATTAATTGTTCAATCCTAGAAATAACGATTATGAGTAAAATTGTAGAGAGAGCAAGTGCTCCCACACCAAAGTTTTTTAAAGTGCTTCGAACTATTGGATTGGTATTGGCCACTGTTGGTACTGCTGTTTTAACTGCACCAGTCGCTCTGCCAGTTATCGTGACTACTTTTGGTGGTTATGTGGCAGTTGCCGGTGGTGTTATCTCAGCTGTAAGTCAGTTGACTGTTGAGAAGAATGAGCAGCCAGACTAATTCAACTTTGGTTGGAACTGCCGGAGGTACTTTTTTGAGTATAGTACCGAATTTGAACTCAGATGATTTGATCAAAACAGTTATTTTAGCAACTGTTGGAGCTGTGGTGAGTTTTTCAATTTCGGTATTGCTCAAGTACCTCTGCAAGAAGCACAAAAAATAAGTTTAACTCTCGTTGTGGTGACCTTTGAGTTAAACAGATTAAAGCCCAAACCGAAAGGAATGGGCTTTTTTAGCTTTAGACTTCACCGAATTGATTGATTACAACCTCAACAATTACAACTTCGGAATTATACCAATACAAATCGTTGTATTTTGCATAATCCAAAGCTTTTGTCCTGCTATCAAATACCCCAAATAATACTTTTGATGCTTTTGATTTCCAACTGTCGGTTTGAAATAATAAAAAAATGCTCATAGGATTGATTTTAAAGGTTAACTAAGATTACTTTTTGCAATAGCGATATAGAATGACTCTTCTCAAATCATTAATTAAATTGATGTTTTCGTGAAACTGCTTTTCCTTTTGCTCTAAAAGCTTGAGAGCCGCCACATCTTTTTTATGCTGCTCAAAATCTAACATTATTTCGTTTGATTTGAGAGTCAGTTTTTTAGCGAAATCATTAATTCGGATGTATGGAATAACTGAACCGATTAAAAATTGATGCCAGAATTTTATACGCCATAGGTTTGAAATAATAGCCTGCATATTTTCGCAATCATCCGAGCATTGAAAAATGATTACAAAGCAATTTGGACAAGGTTTTTCCAACGGTTTACCTGTATTCAATCCTTTGTTCAGGATGAAGAAATGAGGATTTGAGTATCTTACTCCGTTTTGGTGGTGTTTCATTTTAAAATTTATCATATCGTGGCTTTTAAGGATTTATCGACTGGACACACTTTTCCATTAAAATTTTTCAAAAGAAAAAAAGGAAAAAAAGAAAGCACTCTCGTCAAGTGGAGGGTTTCAAAAAAGCAAGTTTTTTTAAAAAATACTACCACCCCGATTCGTACTTTGGAAGTCGGAATTTGTTGCTTGGTGGAAAAGTTGTTTTGAAAACGTATGGGTGGTGGAGATTTTTTAAAAAACCCGCAGGGCTTGAACTTGCTTTTTTGTAAACCCGGAACTTACCTTTGCTCTCTTTTTTTATTTTTTTTGTAATTATCCTTTTCGTAAAAATGAATATATTTATATAAAAATGTCAAGAACAAAAGAGCGTCCTAAATTTATTCATCAAGCTACCACACTAGAATATTTATATTGTTTAGGAAATATGCCAAAGTGGTCACAAGTATTATTTGATGAAAATAATGGAAAATCATATAATGATTTTTTGAAGTGGATTTTAGAGAAAGAATATTTCCAAAATGATGAAAAAATAAGTATCAAGAAGATTTCAGAATTGAACGGACATACTTCTGCTAAAATCAGTAAATGGCTTAGAGAAATCTACGAGGACTTACTGGAACTTAACGAAACCAAATCCTCTTTATTTTATACTCCACACTGGATTGAGGTAGAACCTTATTTAAGAAATTATGATAATTATTGTTCGTTTAGAACATCATTTCCTGCTCTTCCACGGATATATGAAAAATTTGATTTTTTCTTTATCAAGGCTAAATTAGACACTCATTCTTTTTGGGTAAAAGATGTACATCACATAATTGAGGGAAATAAAACCTCTATAACCATTTTTTTACAAGGAGGGATATTAAACAATTATCGGGAACTTGCCCTATCCAAAGCTCTTTTTGAAGGTAGTCTGACTTTCCTTGACGTTTATAAAAAATTCGACTTTGAGATTGATAATACTCTGTTAGGAAGAACTAAATTATTTTAAAAAAATAAAAAGAATCATTTCAAAAAAACAAATAAAAAATCTACCTAGTGCGTTGGCAGTAGCGAAAGCAAGTGTGTAGTTTTTTGATTTGTTTGCACTTACTTTTTGATTGCTTTTTTGGGTGCTGATGCTTCACTGTCTTTAAATGGAAAGCCTTGAAGTTTGAATAATTTTCTTAGAAATTTTAAAAGCATCAGCACTCGGAAAGCAATTACTACTTGATGTTCTGACAAATTAAAAAAACACACTCTTGCTAGGCCATCTTATCTTTTGATGGTGCATGATTTTGATAGCTGGCAGTCTCAGTCTCAGTTAGCAGTGTTTTTCTATTGAAAACGGTATGCACCTTCAAAAGATAATGCAACTACTACCGTTTTAAACGCACAGCTGATAAAACAGTTGATGGACTTTCTTACAAAGTGATAAAGTTCTTTTTAAGTAGAAACGTTATTATGAAAACCCGAAGGGTGACCCGCGAAGCCACGTGTTTTTGGCAACCGGGTGGTGCGAGGAAAGTTGCCAAAAATGTGTTGCTGGAGCGGGGCACTCGAGCGCTGGCCGTGGCGGCTTTTTTACATAATGTTATTATAGTCTATTCAGAGCTATAATGCCACATTATGTAAAGAAGCTTTGGGAAAAGTTTTTGTTGCCTTGCACTATTTGTCTATCGAAACTACATACTTCTGGCATACAAAAACTTTTGGAGCGTTGGGAAGGAGTGGTAATAGAAAACTAAAACTTCATTTTACCACTAAACGAAAAAACATACTTTTTTGATTAAAAATGAAATTAGCGAAATGAAGCAAACAAAGAACCGGCTTTAGGAATACTTGGACTAAAGACGGTTTTTGTGCAGTCTGAATGAGATAATTTCATTTAACTTATTTGATCATTCCATTTTTTTAATTGGTATAGTGTATTTTTTAAATATTCAATATATTTAGGGAGTTTTCGAATTATTGGACGGTCCGATTTATAATAATTTAATGGATTAAAGTCAATTTCAGGGTATCTAGCTAAATTGTTATGGTTGTGTGAAATCAAATTCGAATAATAAAGAATTAAGACGTGAAAGTGTTCAGTCATTGTGTTTATAAAGTGCTGTTTTGTACTTTCTATCAAATCATTTAGTTGATTTTCATCTTTTATAAAATCTTTAAAATCTTTTCTAGCTTCTTCTACTTTTTCTGGATTCGATTTGTAAACTAAATTAAAAAATAAATCCATCTTCTCAATTAAATGCTTTTTAAAATCACTTGGAAACTCAAAATTAAATTCACTTAATTCTTTAATAATATTTAAAATCTCTTCTAAGATTTCATTTGAATATTCATAAATTTCCTTTCTTTTTGGTAATGAATTTAGACCACTTTCTAAATTATTTGAGTAATCATCTAAATTTTCAGTACCTATCAATTTTTCAAATTCATAATCCTTTAAAAAAGCAATTTCTTTTTGTCTTTCGTTAACTGAATCAATAAAAACTTTAAGAGTAAAATGTCCTGTATTATTAGCGTCTTTTTCTGACGTATATGTTTTAATCATAAAAGCATAAGCTTTCAACCCTTTTTCAGAAGCTTGCTGAAAATGGTAGAAAGAATTAGAGAACTTTTCATTTTCAAAAAGAATTTTTGAAACTTCTAAATCCTCAATTGCTAAATCAATCCATGTTTGAATGTAATCTTTATTCATTAGAAAATGTATTGTCGAAATATTTTAAAGATTGTAGTTCATTTTTATCTTGACGTCAAGTATAAATCAAACTTTAATAAATCCTTTAAGCATAATACATATTGCCTTTATTTCAGGGGTTCCTGTCAATGCACCGTTATTAATTACTTGTTGAAAAATTTTAGATGGAATTTTTTCATAAATGATATTACTATACAACATTAAATCTCTGCCTTTCATTAAAATTTTTTTATCTTCATTAATGTTGTAATTTCTTTCTGTATTAATAATAAATATAGATTCCAGACCTTTTAAAAACCCCAATGAAGAGTATTCCTGCTCTTGTTTGTCTAAATAAAATGAAATTAAAGAAAACATCCATAATAATGGAATTACTTCATCATTTATACCTTTAAGGGAATAATTACTGGTTAGTATATTTATGTATTTTTTTATTTTAATTGATAGTGGTTCTATATCTTCTTCCTTTAATTTGGCGGTTATGAAATAAAAAATATTATTCATCAAATTTAGGTTAAATGAATATGGTCTATTTATTAATTCATCAAACAAAACATTCAAATATTCAAATTCAATCGTTGCTTCTAGTTCAAAGAGTTCCTTAAAATTATCAACAACTGGATTGGCTATCATTTTCTTTTTGTTTTCTATGTCACTTTTTAGTTCAAGTATATAAAGGTCCAACGATTCTTTGGAGTCTAATAATTTTTCTTTAATAATGAATAATGATTCTCTAAATGATTGAGATAAGGCATTTCTATAATAAGGCCAGCCAATTTCATTAATTGCATTCAAAATAGTCTTAAAACTTAGATTTTCATTCCTACAAAAACGAACTACAGAAACAATAAAACAAGCGATATTCCCTTTTTGTTCAATTATTGTTAATTCTTCATTAGTATAGATATTAAATAAAATTATAGATTCAATATATTCGGTAATATTTTTTGGGATATTTTCTGTATCAAAAAATATTTTTTCAATTTCAGTTTTATCCTTTTTAGAAACACCTTTTGTCTTATTTGCTGAAAATATTTTTATATGTGAGCTCAAAAAATAATCTGGACGAAAATCATTAGGAATAAAACCTAACTTGCTTAAAAATGAAGCTGCTATTTCATCATTACATTCATAATTAAGCAATATATCTTCAATTTCATTTTTGTCTAATGTATCAAATTCATCTGCGATTAAATAAAGATAAGGATAAAGGCTTTTAAATTTGTGATCATCTTTAATTGCAGGATAAGACAATAATTCCTTCGCAGCAGCACCTGCTTTTGAAGTGCAATTTGGTGTTTTCTTCTTTAAAGTAATTAACCACCTATAGAATAATTCTATTTTGTGATTATCTGGAAATTTATCGTCGTAAATAAGTTTCTTTATAAAGTCTAACCAAAAATCTTGATTATCAATTATTGTATCTTTATATAATTTTAAGAGAGAGACCTTACCAAACTCATTTTTTATAATATTATTAGCGATGTCAAAACCTTTTAAAAAATCCTTTTTATTAAAAATCTCTTTTTTGTATTTATCAAAATTATAGAGATTTCTTTCCCGCGATTCACAAATAAAAACATAGGCTTTTCCTTGTTCAAAAAGAGATAACTTATCATAGTGATAATCTACCAACATTCCAGCTGCCCTAATTGCTTGATCTAAATTATTACCATTTAAAATGTTGATAAGCTTCGGGAAAAATTCTTTCTGTTTAGCAACTTTCTTTATATCATTTTGAGGTTTAAAAGGATCACCTAAATCAAAAAAATAACCATCACCAGTTAATCCTTCAATTAATTCATTTAAAAAATCTTCAGATAAATTAATATTATGATTATAAAGTATAAACAATGTATAATGTCTTGATAATGCAGGTAATTGAGGAAGAATAGATTTTAAATAATTTAAAACATCATCACTATAGTTCAACCTAACGCAGAAACGAAACCATTCATCGCGGTCAAATATTCTACTAGAGGCTGAAAAAATAATATTTTCTAATTCTTTTTTTGCGTTCTCTGGAAAACAGGCAAGCAGAATTGAATTTGCATTGAAACGCAATCGAAGATCTAAATGTTGAGTTGACTCTTTTAGAAAATCAAAATATTGTGGTTTGGAGCTTATTAGCTCTTTGTAACTATTTCTGATTTCAGGATATCTACTTAATATTGGATATTCAGGTAATTTACTAACTACATATAAAAACTCTTGTTTATGAATTTCATCTACATTTTTTAATAATTTATTAAAATAATATATATATGTTTCTTGTATTTCATCTTTATTGCTTTTTCTTTTAGGAATAAATTTTAGAAAGAAATTTAAAGAAATTGAGGTGTTATTTAAAACTAAATCATCTAAAATCTTTATCCTATCATTATGTTTTAAATCATAAAACTGAGTTTTTGAAAGTAAAGGTCTTGTAATTAAATAAAAATCTCTTTCATTGAATTTTGAATAAAGTAAAATAGCGGCACTATCTGAAATATCATTATTATTTAAAACACAGTATCTGAGATAAGCGATAAGATCATTTTCAGGGAGTTTTAAAATTAGTTCATCATATAATTTATATTTTCCATTTGAAATATTCTTAATAATTTTGTTTACAATTGTTTTGTTAATCTCATTAGAAATTACAATATTAGTTAACCAAAATAGTATTGTTTCCTCGTTACTTTCTTCTTGATTTGAAACTACTATTTCTAAAGCATCAAGAACTATACTTTTATTACCATTATTAATTTCATGAAAAAGAAGTTCTTTACATTTAGAATTATATAATCTATGATACAACAACTGAGACAACATTATACATCTTGTTTTTAAATCAAACTTTTCGGGAATTATTAAAGCAAGGAGGGGAATGAAATAATTGCAACTATTAGTTCTTGCAGCGAGATGATAATCAACAATGTTAATTAATTTACTTTTTTTTATTTCATTTAATGAAAATTTATTGATAAAAAAGTAGCTTCCTAAAATAGACTTTACTTGAGATTCCTCACTAGTGTGTATTGGATGTATCGGATTTAGATATTCTTCAAAATACCAATCGAAGCCAGAATCACCAGCTAAATGTATAGATTCTGCAATGGCATAAGGGGAATAAGTGTCTGGTCCACCAAATATCCCTCCTTCAGTCCAAGTTTTTAATGGTCTAAATTCAAGTTTCGAAATTTCATTAATAAAAAGTTCTGCGAATTCTGAATTTTTGGATTCAGAAACAATAATTGCAGCTATAGGTATATTGTCTTCATAAATCAGTAATTTTTTTAAGGAATTAGAAACTGAATTGAATGATTCTGTCACATATCCTTTCAAACGGTTTATTGCAATAGCAAAAGAAAAAGCTCGCCAATTATCATCATTCAATTCAATAGAAAAAGTCTGATCCTTTATGTTTTCTGCTAATTTGAGACTATAAGCTATTTCTAATAAAGGTTGTGATATAAAGCTATAAGAATTACCGTTTAATTGCAAAAACAAATTTTTGTAAAATAAAACTGTTTCTGGAATGACTTTATTTTTGTATGCAATATTCTCTAAACTGTCAATAATTATTTGTGTCAGTTGAACATCTTTTAATTGTTTGGTTTGAGATAAAAAAATCTTTTCTGCAATTATTGCAATTATCTCTTCACGTTGAATAGCAGTTGGAAACTCATTGAAAAAATTTAAATAGTTTGTTTTTAAATCAATTTCATCCCATTCTAACCTTTTCAGTAAAATTTTATACATCAGAGTGGCTAAAGTTTCTTCTTCCACTCTGGATATAGTAATTTAGCTTCCAGTTAAAGTTAAGGATAAAAACTTATTTTTAACTTATGAAACGAGAGAGAAAAATTTATGATCCGGCTTTTAAGACAAAAGCCGTTCAATTAAGCAATGAA
>Ga0247817_10000173_pt1 | contig 41843 bp, 66 predicted proteins | sample UWRJL212509R1_FD_178010 | JGI IMG/M metagenome (GOLD analysis project Ga0247817, IMG submission 178010) | Plant litter microbial communities from Arlington Agricultural Research Station in Wisconsin, United States - UWRJ-L212-509R-1 | ecosystem: Environmental > Terrestrial > Plant litter >... | reverse complement strand
AATTTACTATATTTGAAACAATGATACAGATATCAAAACTCAACCCTGTTAGATTCATTGACACTACGGATATTAACGCAGGGTTTGACGGCAATTTTAACCTGTATCAAACGCCTAATTATACCGACCCTAAATGTTATTTGCAAAAGTGGGCGCAAAGTGACACGCTTAAACTACAAGTTGTTGCTGATATTGCTCCATCTAATGTAGAAATTCGTGATATTGATAATAAATTAATCGATACAATTAATTGGGCCGCATCAACTTTGGTTCTTAGCAACTTTCCAACATTAACCATTTACGAGCTTCAGTATCAATTTTCGGCTTGCCCTGTTGGTAAATACCAATTATACTTTGATGACTTTATTTCCGAGCCAATTTGCGTTCAAATCGATCAGACAAAAACTATACTTTTAAAATATAAAAATTCAGAAAATAATTACTCTACCGTATTTGATACAGGAATTGAGTTTGAATTTAGAATAGAATCTGAAATAAGAGGGTATAAGCCAAAGAATGATAGAGAGGTTTACAACGATCAAAAACAAAACCTTACTCAATTGTTTTCGGTTGCATATAGTCAATTTACTTTTGTTGTTGGTGGTCAACGTGGAGTTGCTCGATGGGCTTTAGATAAAGTAAACCAAATACAGCAATGCGATCAAGTCAGCTATAATGGAATATTATATCAACCTATTGCAGATGCAGAATTTGAGGTAATACAACCAGAATTTTACGACCTTTTAGGAGCAACTGTAGATATTCAGCCAAAAGATAATAATTTTAGTAAATTTGTAACACAGCCCGTAAATTCGGGCGTAACATTTACGCCAGTGCAAAAAGTAACTCCATTTTCAAGCGGTTCTGGAAATCAAACGATTTCGGGCGTATTTAAAAACTTATCGTTTTTAGAGCACTTGCTTATCTATAAAACAGGCGCAAATTATATTTTAAATATCGGGACAACTCCAGGCGGCAATGAAATAATGGCTAATGCCAATATTAACCAGCCTGAAAATGTTTTAGAAGTTGACTGGCCTTTTACATCTACGCAAGATGTTTACCTTACAGGCGCAGGATTAAACTATAATCTAATGTATGCTTTATGGAAACAGGTCGACGAACCGCCAATAAATATCGGAAGCGGAACGCCAGCTCCACCAGTAGGCAAAGGAGCTAAGATGTTTTTCGAGGAGTTAACAGCAGGAGATTTGGCTTTAGCTTTTAACCTAGCAACAGGATTAGGTTTAGCAAATACTGATTGGGCTGATTGGTGTTTAGCAGGAACAAATGGAACGCAAGATATGTCAGGACGTTTGCCTATCGGATGGGATGGAGCAGACCCGATAACAATCGGAACGCCAACAGGTAGCGCAACTTTACTTATCGCTAAAACTAATTTGCCAGCGGAGGGAATAGCTACATTATCGCCAACGGTAAACACAAGCCCTGGCGATCTTCCCGATGCAAATAGTTCGGTAGCAAGAGCAGGCAGTAATAATGGCGCATTCGCCTATGAATTAAGAAAAGGCTCAGGACCAGCCAACTTAGGTAAATCCGCTAACTTAGGAGATGGAACACCACTGGCAAACAATCCTTTATCTAGAGTTTGTGTTTACGTTATAAAAATAAACTAATGGCAAACAGAGACGAAATACTAAGAGAATTAAAGGTAGAGGAAATTTGCCACCCTCTTGGCGATGCAGCTAATCCAGAAGATGTATCTATTAATTACGGTAAATTTAAATACAATCAGCCGAACAACTTTACCGACCCCAGAGATATTCCAGATTTGGGAGAGGTAATGTATCAAATCGGATTAGCTGGGGGTTTAACTAAAAAAATCATAAATAAATTAGGTTCTGATGTTGATGGTTCTGGAAATTTAGATTTGAGCTTAGAAACAGGAATACCAGCAAACGCAAATTATACAGTTTATATAAATGGATTAGGTGGATTTCAAGCGATAAGTTATGATGAAAACGGTATGATAATGGGCGGATTTGGAGTTTCGCCAACTGATACGATAAAAATAATATTCATATAATGAAAAGATTAATAACCATACTTTTACTCGCAATAAGCGGCTTTGCTTCGGCTCAAACCTACCAATTGAATTATCCAGATATCCGTATTGGCAATTCAAATACAGGTAAAATAGTTTTAAGAGGTTCAAATGTTCAGTTTCCTTTTTTGGCTTTAGGCTCGACTACAGATAGTGTAGTTACCATCGATAATGGTATTTTTAAAAAGGTTCCTAGATCGCAATTTAGCGGAGGTGGTAGCGGCGCGGTAAGTAGCGTATTTGGTCGTACGGGCGATGTGGTTGCTTTATCAGCTGATTACAACGCGTTTTATCCATTGCTCGCATCAACCTACAACAACCCTACCTGGATAAACACTTTGGCTTATTCAAAAATTACTGGCGTTCCTGCATTTATTACAACTGAAACCGATCCAACGGTTCCTGCTTACGCTAAAACATTAACTGCATTTAGCGTTATAAAACCTTCCACAGATGCTTTGTATGAACCGATATTTTCAAAGAACACAGGATTCAATAAAAACTTTGGAACATCAGCGGGAACGGTTGTGGAGGGTAGCGATTCAAGGATAGTTAATGCTTTATCAGCATCCACAGCAGCAAGTACATACCAAACACTAGCTAATTTATCCACAGACCTAACTGCTTCTGCTACTAAATACCCAAATGTAAACGCTGTAATAGGAGGATTAAGCAATAAGGCTAACAAAATTCAAAAAGTTTACTATGCGGATGACTACACCGATACTTTCACGGGGTGGTCGTCAACAGATAGTTTAAATCATGGAAGTGCTATATGGCAGATATTAAGTGCTAATAATTACAAAGACGTTAAGATTGTTTTCTCTGCTAAAACCTATGTGCCTTGGATGGGGCCAATATCGGGGCGTAAACTTGATAATGTAACTTTTGAGGGTGTTTCGATGCCATCCTTTGCGCAGGATTTACAACACTTACAAAGAGGAACAATTTTGCAAGGTACTTGGAGAATATTGCAACCTACAAACGATTTATACATGAATGATTTAGGTATTGATGTAGGAAAAGATGTTACCGATGCTTATTATTCAGGATTATCGCAAGAAGGCTTTACTAATTCCTACAGATTGGGTATTGATTTAGAGTGGGGAAGAAATAGGGTATATAAAAACATATCAGTATTAGTAAGGAATCCTACCGATCCTGTTCACGCTTTTTTGGAAGAGAGAGGTAAAGGGGTTTATATTGATAACGTACGACTTTGTTTTGGTTATCATGGATTGACTTTAAAAAGCCAAGATATAAATGTTGTAACGGCTTCGGCATACGGTCAAGGTGCTGAAAATCTAATAATAAAAGCAGGTGAGGTAGATACTTATACGGCAAGTATATATATAGGAAGTTTCACGTCTAACCAAGCACCGCCCGAAGTTAGTAATTCGTGGGTTGCAATTCCAAAAACAACTTACGGTGTTTATTTTGATGCACAACTTCCCCTTACAAATATTAATATTAACAGTTTAAGTATATCAAATGCAGATCATGGTTTGGAATTTTCATCTAAACCTGGTAATGTAATTGGATTAGTAAATATCCAAAGTGCTATAATTAATAGTCCTAATTATGGATTTGTGAGAAGCGGTGACGGAAAACTATCATATATTAATATTGCGCAGCTTGGAGTTTTTGGAGCCACGCAAGCAGCTGTATTTTTTACAGAGGGTTTGGGTAACGATAGCGGTGTAAAAATTGGTAGTTTAACAACAGGAGGCAACACAGTTGGTACTGGTGTTTATATGCGCAATAATACCCAATTAGAAATTGATAATTACTTACCCAGTTATGTTACTAATGCAATAGATATAAACGCTGGAGTAAATTTTGTTTTAAACAATTATAATAAAGGCGAAAGCGTTACAAACGACAAGGCATCGGGTTCTTTAAATCCAACATCTACAAACGTTATTAAAAATGCAGACAATAAAATACCATACCCTATTACGGTAGAAGGAACTGTAAGCTCTATAACATTGGCAAATAATTCAGGCATAAATTTTGGTTCTGATGTTGGCGTGGGAGTGGTTCAGGCAAGGGATTATTATAATACGCAAGCGGTACCACTTTCTATTCAGCCTGCAGGGGTACAGCCTGTTTATTTTGGTTCAATAACTCCCGACGGAACTACTGCCAAGTACCAATTTAAAGGCGGAGATATTTCCGTAAATACATTAACGGGTGTAGGCGACAGACCTGTTTTCGTGGCTTCTGATGGAACTTTAAAAACAGGAACTTCTAGCGGTTCGGGAACAGTCACAAATGTTTCATCTGCAAATACAGATATATCTGTTTCAAGCCCTACAACAACACCAGTAGTTACGCTTAACAGTTCAACTTCGGGTGGTGCAAATACTATTCCTAAAAGAGATTCAAACGGAACGATAAACAATACTGCTACTGGCGCGAATACGTCTATTGCGACTACTTCAACAACGGGTGTAGGTTTATTATCTCAATCGACATCCGGAATATCGGTAAGTTCAGTATCTTCAACAGGTAAAGCTGCAAGACTTGAAACATCAAGCGGAACAGGCCAAACTTTAGATATTATAAATAACGGAACAGGCGATTTGCTAAACGGTATTAATACAAACGGAACGATATTTAGAATTACAAATTCTGGGGGTATATCATCTTCTAAATTGCTAACAGGAACAGCTGGAACAGATAGTATTTTAGTACATGACAACACTTCTAAATTATTTAAACTTGTTTCGCCTACTTACTATTCGACGGGAGGTGGCGGCGGAATATCAGGATTAACAACCAATTATCTACCAAAAGCATCATCATCAACATCAATAGCAAATAGCAGAATTTTTGACGACGGAACAAATTTAGGTATAGGTACTGGTTCGCCAACTTACCCTTTAGATATTGATGGTGGCGCATCAAATGGCGTTGCTCGATTAACATCCTCTAATGCTGCAGGGATAAGAATAAAAAACACAGCCACAAATGGCAAGGAGTATAATTTTGGGTCTGACTTAGACGGTCATTATTACATTTACAATGAAACAAACGGAAAGTATGTTTTAGATGTAGACCAAAATGGTAAATGGTTTATTGGAGAAACAGGACAGTCGATCAACATCCCTAATTTAACCGCTTCTCAATCAATTCAAACGGATGCTTCTAAAAACTTGGTTAGCGTAGCTAATACAGGGACAGGAAGTAATGTTTTGGCAACAAGTCCAACATTGGTTACGCCAACTTTAGGAGTAGCTACAGCATCAAGTATAAATAAAGTAACTATAACAGCTCCTACTACTTCAGCTACCTTAACTCTAGTTCAGGGTAGCTCGTTGATTACATCTGGAGCAAACGCATTAACACTTACAACCACAGCAGCTACAAATGCTACGTTTCCTACGGGTTCTGGCGCACTAGGATATCAATTAACAGGATCCGCATCTTTAAATTTCCCAAGTACCACTTCAAATACAACAAATTCATTAACAATAACCGTTACAGGCGCAGCGGTAGGGGATGTTGTAAGTTTAGGAATTGATGCCGCTACATTAGCCGTTACGGGCAACTACTCGTTCATGGCTTATGTTAGCGCAACAAACACGGTTACTGTTAAATTCGACAACAACAACCCTGTAACAACTTTAGATCCAGCGGCAGCTACATTTAAAGTAAAAGTATTTAAATAAATAATCAATTAATATTCACAATTTAAATTTTAAACAATGTCAGCAAGGGTTTACAATGCGGTAGAGGTCAAGCAGGATCTCTACGACAGGATTCCTGGGGATGGGGAGTTCATGGGAATGATGGGAGATACCGTAAAAGGCGTCGGAACAATGATGTTATGGCAATATGATGCCAGTTCTACAGCGGCTCACGACGAAGCGGCTGGGGTAATTAAGCCAGACTTACAAACAGGAAACGGAAGATGGATAAGATTATTTAATTTCCCTGTTTCTAACGGTAAAAGACAAATAACTGTTTCTGGAACAACAAATGCTAGTGGCAATTTAGTTGGTACTTTTAGTCCTGCTTTCTCAGCTACTCCAAACATTCAGGCGAACATTATTAACGGCTCAAATACCCAAACAGTTAAGATAACAACAATATCTGCGACTGGATTTACAGTTAATGTAACCAACAGAAATGAGGTTTTAGGCTTACTTCCTACTTACACAAACGTAACTGGCGCTAACTTAGATATCATAGTTACCGAGAAATAACAATTTAAAATTTTATATTTGGATAAACTTATACATTAAAAATTAGAGTATGAAAAAAGCAATACTAGAAACAAAAGGTTATTTTGAGGGTAACGAATTTAAGGTAACGCACATTAAGATTACTAAGAAGATTGCATGTCACCCTAGCAATAAGGCGTTAAGCCTAAAGACAGGATATGTGGCTAAAGAAGGGGATGGGTGCAATTGCCCTGATGATACACCTCAAGGAAGGTATGAATGTGTTGGCAAGAATTGTATATTTGTTCCTTTTATCTAGCCGCTAACAGTATGAGGAATATATTTATCATTTATTGGCTTTGGTTTACCGCAGTAATACTAATAATCAGCAACATAGATACATGTCCTATTTGGGTTTCTAAATCATTATTGGCCTGTACCATGTTAAGCTATGTTTTTGTATGTGTTGCCCCTTTATTCGCATTAATATATCCTCATACTATTAAACCTCACAAAAGCGACCCTAAATATTTAAATTTATGTCTATGGTCGGCTATAATAAGAAGTATAATTTGGTGTGCTGCATTCATAGGAATCACAGATCACATATTAGTTTTAAGTATAAATGTGTTTTGTATAGCAATATATGCCCTTATAGAAAAACACTTTAAAAGAATTGAGAATGATTACTTTAAATATTAGTCTATAGAAAAAACATTTACTATTGGGCACTGTTGTTGATATGTATTAATAACCAAAAATTTAAAATCCAATGACCGCAATAAAGATGAACTGGAACGACGCTACTTTTAAATTATCTGACGTCATTAAGCTATGCGTTGGCTTGGTTACTATTGTAATATTCGCTATTACACTTCAGAGCAATTTAGGTTTCTTAACCGATAGGGTACAAGAAATAAGAGATACGCAAGTCGAGAACACAAAGAAAAATGACTTGCGATGGGAGGCTATAGGGCTTGAAATAAATGCACTAAAAATGAATCAGTCATTACTTGAACAAAGGATAAAAGCTTTAGAGGTTCGAAGCGGTAGATAATATTTATGTCAATTTTTCGTTATATATATAATGTTTTTGTTTTCATAGGGTTAGGGGCTATTCGTTAAGATTAGCCCTTTATTTTTTTATGAGAATATAGTTATACATTTACATAAATAAATCAATTAATCATGGCAAACAAAGCGCCTGCAATTGCAAGCAAAACAGCTCACTACAAATATGTTGACGGAATAGAAATAGATATAGTAGGTTCGGATACTGTTGCTACAAGACAACTAGCCTACCAAAAGGCTCATGATTTAGCAAATTCCATTAAACCGCCCATAATCATTGCCCCTCCTACTAATGGAGTTAAAGAGATTAGTTATGATGACTTCTGTAAATTATCTGACGTAGAAGGACAGAGTTTTAAGGTTAAGGCGGGCATTTATGGTAAAGGCGCTGACCATTCAAATTTAAAGAACGTTAGCGTCGATTTAAGTGGTATTCAGGTTGCGAATGCAGGTTATGCTATAAATATTCATGACAAGTCTGTAAATGTTTCTTATAATGGTTTAAGCACAAAGAACATTAGTGGTTATCAGGTTAATTGTGTTGGAGCAGATAAAGTAGTTTATAATGGTGTCGAGGGAACGTTTATCGATAAACTTAAAATTAACGGATTTACTTTTGATGGTGGCGGTAGACCTTTTCATTCAGACGGGAATGTAAGATCAAAAGGGGTGCATGATGGTGTTTTAAAAGGGTTTGTTTTCTCTAATAACACAATTAAAAATAATCTCGGCTCTAAGTTCATGGTTTACCTAGGTAATGGTTTTGACTTTGATATTTTCGGCAATACTTTTGAAAACATTAATAAGCAGAATAATGAAGATAACGGAATGTTTTACCTTAAAGCAACAGGTAAGATTCACGATAATAAAGCATCGAATTACCAGGGTTATATAGCCCGTATTTGGCTTCATAGTATCGGAGAGAGAAGAATAGTCGAGGTTTACAACAACATTGGTTTAGATGGCGATAAATACGGACTGATTGAATTACAATTTCCTAACGACTTTATTGATAGAGGTGCAGAGCCAGCGGACGCAAAAGTTTATAATAACACTTCTTTAAACTTAAATAAAACAACCGATTGGGCTGGGGAATTACTAACTTTATACAATACTTTTGGCAAGGTGGAATACTATAACAACTTAGGAGCTACTTTAGTAGGTCAAGAGGGCGGAAAACCAACAAGGGATTACAATGTTATCAACGGCAATAATATGGTGTTTGGGCAATTTGATAAGAATGTGACTAAGCTTATTGTTAGCGGACAGAATATCTACAAGAATACAAAGGAAGAAGTTGTTAACTCAGATTTATCAAGTAAATTTAAAGGTGTAGGAGCTTTTTAACAAACGTAACAACATTGTGACTTGACAATTTATAAAAACGCATTATCTTTGATTCAACAAACGAAAAGAAAATGAAAAAGTTATTATTATCAATCTTATTATTAGGCTGTTTATCTGCTTCGGCTTTAGAGGTTAAATTAGAGCGTGTAAGCTACCGTAACGAGAAATACGGAACAAGCATAGATCAATCAAAAGAAGTTAAATTTCGCAAGGCTTTAATCGAGAAAAATAAAAAATTAGGTTACGCATTCGACGGAATGGTAACAGGCGCGAACGGAAAGTTTATGAAGTTCGTAAAATAAAGTACACTAAAAGGAAGGTGCCTATGCCGCGAGGTTAGAATCATAGGACTTTTTAGGGCGGAATAATGATTCGGTTCGAAAGGTTGAATTACGAAGCCCGACAAGAGATTTAAAATACGCATGAGGTATGGCGTAAATTTGGAAGGTGAGCGATACTGTCGAGAGATAGAATCGCTTTTTAAAAGGGAAAATGGTCAGGGTTACTCAGAATGACTGTAAATCATAACTGCATAGGTTCGATTCCTATTTTTCCCACAAAACACTACATTGACGTTTAATTGAAATTAGTTTGGACGAGGGTTCGAATCCCTCCTACTCCACATTACCAACTAAAATAAGAAAGGATTGATTAATGATCGCCTTTCTGCTGGGGTAGCATGGTTTTGACAGGCTACGTATTAGGTTATTCAGAGTATTGTTTTAAATTCAACTGGCAAAGTTGTACAAATGTATAATCCATCGCTTAGAGCGGTAGCTTAAACAGTCAGCAGGGAACTATATCCCTGCAAATTTATCAAGGTGGCGGAATGGTAGACGCTCGGGGTTAATTGCTCAGGTTGGGATGCGTGAGGTCGCACCACATTGTATGAACACCAATACAGGTTCGAATCCTGTCCTTGATACCATTTCATTATCTATTATAGAGGTAGATAATTTGTTTGTTTGGAATGGTCGCTATTCGGATGGGTAGCGACTTTCTAGGTGCCAGACAATTAAGTTTGGTAATTAAAACTTAGCAAAATGAAAAATAAAGAACTATTCGAAAAAACCGTAAATATCTTAGTTAAAGCGTTTCAAAATGATACTCTTGAGTACACCGAATGCAAAGCGTGTGCTGTAGGTAATATTGTGGCAGCTAACAATAATGTAAATCTTTATTATGATAAAGAGAATAGATGTATAGTTTCTGATAATGAAGAATACAACACAGGAATTTGGTTTAATCCTTTTAAGTGGGGTATGTGTGGTAGAGATAATATAAATTATGATTTGTTAAAACAAAAAGATATTGCACAACAAATAAAGTCTACAGGATATTCTATTAATGAAATCGCAGATATTGAACTTGCTTTCGGCATAGGATGTGGCCATGATGGATTGAATAATTTCGAAGGTCTTATGTCTGTTGTTGATTGCTTAATGGATATACACGAATGCAGCAAATCGGAAGCTGAGAAAGCCAAATCACTATTTGTAAAAGAAACCGTTTAAAGTTCTGCTAAGTCTTTAGCGGATTAAAGCGTAGTCATTGATTTGATTTGCGCTTTTTTGCTTTTACGATAGTTTTGTTTAACTTTATTAAATGAACATTTCGATAAATGGAATTAACTTCATTAAGAATGAAGAAAAGTTTATGAGTAAGCCGTATTTAGATTCGGTTGGCGTTCCTACGATTGGGTATGGTTCAACTGTCTACGAAAACGGTGTAGCTGTTAAAATGACCGATAAGCCAATTAATGAAGCAAGAGCAACCGAACTACTTAATCACAAACTGCAATCTCGTTACGTTCCTGCCGTTAAATCTGGATTAAAAGTAAATGTTACACAAAGCCAATTTGATGCGCTTACGTCGTTTATTTACAATGTAGGCCCAGGCGGAACTTCATCAACCTTATTCAAAAAAATAAACGCTGGAATAAAAGATAAAGCAACGATTGAGTATTGGTTTGGAGTTTGGAACAAAGGAACTATTAAAGGCAAAAAGGTTGAACTTAAAGGATTAACTTTGCGTAGAGCAAGAGAAGCTAAATTATTCTTATCATGAAAGCTTTATCAGATAACATAAAACCAATATTAGCGTTACTTATTGTAATTTGCGCATACGTTTATTTCTTTGCAATATTGATTATTGAAAAGAAAGTAGACCCACAAGTGATTATAGCGATTGTAGCAATGAGTTCTGCAGCAACTGGTTATTACTATGGATCTACAACTGGAACATCGAAAAAGGATGAGACAATAGCAAACTTATCGAGTAACCCAATTATTACAAATTCAGAAACAACAAATATAAATTCTGATTCAAAATGAAAGCCAGATTTTGGAAGATAGTCGCTGTTATTGTTACAATCGAATTGGCGATAGCCGTTTACTATTTCCTTAAATTTGTATCATGGATGCTAAAAAATTCATAGGACTTTGCTTCGTTGCGATATGCCTATTTTACTTGTTTGTGATTTTAATATCAAAATAAATATATGAGACGTAGGAAAATTGATTTACTTACAGATGATTTAAAGGATTCTTTAAAATCAGAAGCTAAAGGATTTTTTGGAACAATAATTAAATTGTTCTTATCCAAAATTGTTGAAATAATTATTCAGGCTTTGTTAAAAAAGCAATGGGTAGATGTTACAGATGATTGGGATATAAACGCATAAATAGGGTCGGAACTTATTTTAAGCAGAAAACGCCAAGCGATTGCCTGGCGTTTTTTTGTTACTTATCAGGGATTTCTAAGAAATCAAAAAGCTCATTCCTTAATTCGTCTATTGCGATAGTAGTTGACGAACTTAATCCATACGCAGGATGAGCTAGATTTTGAGTTGCTTGTAGTAGCTTTTTTTCTGTTTCTTTCAACACCGCTAAAACTTCTGCTTGTGTTGAATTTTCTAATTTTTCTGATTTCATCTTACCCCTCCTTACTTAGCCACATTACGTCCGCATTTACAATTACGTCTTTACCTCGATGCGATTCGATAAAATCCTTTACATCGGCTGTTTTGTTGCCTACAATAGCTTTGGCAATTCTGATTGCATCTACTTTGCAGTTTAATTTATCAGCCCAGTAATAAATCTCCTTTTGGCTGATTGTTAATTTGTCTTTCATGATTTTTTGTTTAAACTATTTCATCTGATAAAACGCAGAATATTCGTTTTGTTTCTTTATAGCCTTCCGAATCCTCAGGCTTAATGTTTTCGGTTCTTACTTGCTCGCAAGCTCCGTAAATACCTTCTTCTGGATGTGAATCTAATAATACTTCCATTTCATCTGGGAGTTCGCTAATTGCTTTTTTAATTCTCCTATTGTTATCATGTTATTTAAGTTTATCGTTTTTAACTGGGAAAATCCATTTACCGTAATGCCTGTAATTAGGCTTATAAAATAGATCGATGATTAATAAAATTAATTTGTTCATGGTTTAATACTTTTAATTAATAAACTGGAATTTTTGGAGTTTCAATAATCTGATAATGCGTTGCGTTTTCTAATACAAAGGCAATACTTTCTTTGTCGTTTAAAAAAACACCACAAATTGGAGTCTCTTGATTTTTATCCTTAAACCAGCACTCAACTTTTTTATCAGGCAAATTACTTCCATCAGGCTCAATCCTTATCCAACCGTTGTTGCTATCCAAATCACCTAATGATTTTGGCTTAAAACTTATTCCTTTTCCGTGAACACTGTGTAAACATTGCCCTCCCTCTATTTCACTCTCTTTAAAGTGGGTTTGATTTCCTGCAATGCCTTTAAAATTTTCATCAGCGTCTTTAAAAATTACGCACCACCCATTTTGATCAATAAATAATTTGCATAACTCATAACTTTCACCATAAGCCCTTTTAATAGCTTGCTGTTTTGCTTGTTCGTTTGTCATCTTCCAAAATTTCTATAATACGTGAATAATAAACTAAACCTGTTAAATTGTTTGGTTGGCATTTTGCGCCCTAAAATAAGTCTAACTTGCTCGAGGCGGTGCGCGGCGTGTTGGGTGGTCATTTATGATTTTCTGAATATTTAATTTGATTATCTGTACACCAAGATTCCGCAGACTCTAATGTAAAATCCTTAATAAATCTTTGCGCTGAACATTCGCTATTAAAAGTAATGTCCTCAATGCAAAACATATTATCAGCTCCATCATAAAAACCAATAGCTTTTATTTGAACGATTTCTTCTCCGTCATCATTACGATCACGATGTAATAAAACATCGGGTAACTCGTAACCCGTTTCAATTATTTTATAATTCATAATTTAATTAATTTGTAATCCCCTGTTAGTTCTTAAACCTCTTTTGCTAAAATACGTTCCTACTTCGCTGCATGAATATAATAGCTCATGCAAGGCGTAATTAGCTTTCTCCTTAACTTTTCTTTCGCCATTAAGGATGTTTTGGCGTTGATTTAGCGTTAACCTGCACATACCCCTAACAAAGCATTAAAACATTGCATAACTTTTCCGTTGCCTGTAATTGCGTGTACTTCTGATTGTAGGGAATGTATTTCGCTTTCTGTAAAAACCCTGCCTTGATTTAGCATTTCTCCGTTTTTAGATTCAAACTCGAATTGAGAAGACCTTGAGCGTCCATTCTTTTTGGCTCTATCATCGAATAAAGCCATAGCCGATGGCGTGGCATTAATAGTGTATGTTTTTTTCTTTTCCATATCCAAAGGTATAAATAAATAACATAAAAACAAATTAAATTTTATTTCGTTTTTAATTTGCAATTACCAAAACAACCTGTATATTTGCTTAACATTTAAAACAAACAAAAATGGCAACAATCAATTTTACAGCAACGGCTCAAAATTCAAAAGACTTTATCGAATACTTTAACGATAAAGGCGAAGTAGTTAAAACTTATCATATTTCTGAATTAGATAAATATGTTGAGAAAAACGCATTAAGTATTTATTCTGTATCGGCTAACGGAAAAATAGGCATTGACCCTAATATTATAGAAAAGGAAATGGATATGGGAACCGAAGCTTATATAGATCAGAATTGGCTTTCCGTTACGCAGAATTTCTACAACGCAATGAATCCGAATGATCACAAGGCAAATACAACGCCACAACAAAATAGAAAAATTTAATCATGAAAGGATTTATAGAAATTACACCCAGGTCTTACGATTCTGGTAACTTCATGGATATTGAAGGAAAATGGCTCGTTTCGAATCCAGAAATGATAAATATAAATTCTATTGTGAAATTTGGCAATAATTATATTTTTATCTCTACCCATCCAGAAGCCTACCCTATCTTAACGGTTGAAGATTACGAACAATTAAAAGAACTAATTAAAAATGCTTAAACTCCTTTTAAAACTCCTGGCAATTGTATTGCTTGGGTATGTAGCATGGTTGAACTTTAACAGCATGACGTTATGAGGGTATTAAAAGTTTTAATAGGATGCGAAGAAAGCCAAGCTATATGCAAAGAATTTAGAAAACTAGGCCATGAAGCCTATTCTTGTGATTTGAAGCCATGCTCAGGAGGACATCCAGAGTGGCATATACAAGGCGATGTATTTAATGCTATTAGCTCTAAAAAATGGGATGTTGCAATATTTCATCCAGAATGTACGTATCTTACAGTTAGCGGTCTTCATTGGAATAAAAAAAATAAAGAAAGAGAGCAGAAAACATTAAATGCTATTGATTTTGTTAAAAAACTCATGGCTTGCGATATAAAACATTGGGCTATAGAAAACCCTGTAGGATGCTTGAGCTCTGCGATTAGAAAGCCTAATCAAATTATACAGCCTTATGAATTTGGGGATGACGCTAGTAAAAAAACTTGCCTTTGGACTAAAAACTTGCCGCTATTAAAAACAAAAACACATTATCCTGCTAGAATTATACAGGGGAAAAAAAGATGGGGCAATCAAGATGATGCGGGTCAGTTTAGGCTTGTTGTAGAAGGAAAAGTCATTGGGTGGAACGACCCAAAAATGAAAGAATACAGGTCTAAGACTTATCCTAAAGTTGCAGAAGCTATAGCTATGCAATGGAGCGAATTTATTTTAAACGAAGAAACAATCGAACCAGCTCATAAACCACAATTAGCACTATTCTAATGAGAGAACACGAACCAGACCGATGCAAGTCTAAGTCAATATTCCACGACTTAACGGTTAAGAACTTTTGCAGGATATTTTGGCTTGTATTTATTTTAATAATTCTTTGTATTGTAACAGCAAAAATACAGTAATTATTACCCATTCCCACAAATACACCTTACTTTTACATCACGCTACTGCAACAGCGATTAAGAAATTTAAACAGCCTGGATTAATATTGGAAACGTTGCAGATTCCGATTTTATGAAAGGCTTTTTTGTTTATATGAGTTTAGAAATACAGAACGATTTACACAAACTAAGAAGATGCTTAGATATGTTCGAGGCAATGACTAAGATCGAATTTCAAACAGAAGATGGTCAGAAATTCAAAATTACCCTTAACGAATCTTTAGTAGAAGTAATTAAGCCAGAAATGGCAAATGTTGGAAATAAATTAAAATCTAAAATATAATGGAAAACAATTCAGAAGAAATTCAAATCATGCCTTTAGAGGGTGTTGAAATGCAAATATTGAGAGATAAAGCTTCAATCGATATTCAAGTAAGTACAGCGCATATGTTTAAACGCGATATTACAAGCTGTGTTAACGATGCTCTTGCAATGGCTACAATAGATGTAGAAACCGCAATGACTTGCGGATATAGCGTGCCAAGAGGCGGCAAAGCAATTACAGGGCCGTCCGTACATCTTGCAAAGATAATCATGCAAAACTGGGGTAATTTCAGGGGCGAAGCTAAAGTAATTAATCAAACTGAAAAGTTTGTAGAAAGCGAAGCGATTGCGTGGGATTTACAAAAGAACGTAGCCGTTAAAGTGACTGTTAAGCGTTCTATTATGACTAACAGCGGTAAAATGAAAGATGATATGATTATCGTTACGGGCAACGCTGCAAATTCAATTGCTTTACGTAATGCTATATTTTCAGTAATACCTAAAGCTATAACTGATAAGATTTACAGAGCCTCACAACAAAAAATCATTGGCGATGCATCAGAGTTTGCTAAAAAGGTTAAACAGGTTTTTACTGCATTTAAAAAAGGTTATGAGCAAGATGAAGAATCGGTATTGAAAATTGTAGGTAAAACGCAAATAAGCCAGCTTACAAACGATGATTTAGTTACGCTTATTGGTGTAGGTCAAGCTTTAAAAGATGGAGATACAACACCAGAAATTATCTTTAAGAAAGCTGAAAAAACAGCCGAACAAAAGAAAGAGGATTTAAAAGCTAAACAGGCCGAAGCGAAAAAAGAGCCTGAGCAAAAAGAAGAAAAGCCAGAGGTTAAAGTTCCATCGGCAACTATTATTACCGAAAAACAACCAGGATTATTTAACGCAGAAGAACAAATGCCATAATGCATAAATACAAAGATTTATCAGACAACGAATTAAGGGAGTTGCAAAGCAACTTCCTTATAAATAGCTGGAGTTATTCTAAGCTATCTACATTTGCCCGTAACCCTAAAGCTTTTGAAATGCAAGAGATTTACGGTCAGCGCGGCAAATCATCTGCTACAACAGTTGCTGGTTCAGCTTATCATGATGCTTTAGACAGGTATTTTAAAGCGAGACAAAAAGGAGAAGCTTTTGACGTAGCAGATTTACTAACTTTCGCATTTGATTACATAGAGGATTTTAAAATACCTTTATGGAAGCTACAAAAAACAACACCAACCGTAGAAGAATGCAAGTTAAAAGCAACCAAAACAGTTACTCAATTAATCAACAATTTCTTTAAAGAATCAACAACCTATCTGGATGAAATTAAAGAAATTTTAGATGTTGAGATTTATTGCGATGAGTACTTAACTGTTAATGGTGTTGATTTGCCTTTGCCTTGTCATGCTAAGATAGATTTAGTTATTCAGACCAAAAATGATAAAGTTGTTGTGATTGACCATAAGTCTAAAAATTCCCATTCAGATGAAGAAGATTTAAGGTTAACCGTAGGGCAGCAAGCAATTACTTATGTGAATGTTTACGAGGCAAAAACAGGCTTAGAGGTTAATGAGTGCTGGTTTTTAGAAAATAAATACTCTGCAAACAAAAGTGGTGCGAATCAAATTAACAAATACATTGTAGAGGTTAATAAAAACACTCGCAAGCTTTATGAGGCTTTACTTTATGAGCCTTTAAAATCAATGTTAACGGCGGTAAATGATCCAGATTTTGTTTATACAATCAATACAACGGATAACTACGTTGATAAATCAGAGCTTTACGATTTCTGGTGCAAAACAATGATTGCAGAAATTGAAGATTTTAACGTGCCAGAAAACAAAAAGGAATTAATTGCTAAACGTCTGAAAAAAACAAGAGACGTAACGCTTTCAACAATCAATCCGTCAATCATTAAACAATTCAAAGAATCAGCATCATCATTCATTCAATACGACTTAAGTAATAAAAATATGTCATACGCACAAAAAATAGAACACTCTTTAAGGTCTTTTGGTAAGATTGTAGAAGTTAAACATGAGTTCGAGGGTTATTCATCAAATACATACCTTTTAGCCGTTTCAAGCGGTGTTAAAATATCTTCTATCACTCCGCATAGATTAGATATTGCAAACGCTTTGGATGTTGAAAACATCCGTATCGCAAAAGATTTAGTTGTGCATGAGGGTAGCTCTTATTTGGCTTTAGAAACCATATCTAAAAATAGTGACATTCTCCATTGGGATAAATCTAAGGTTGTTGATCAGAAAATTCCTTTAGGCGAGGATAATTTTGGCAATGTAATTACCTGGGATTTAAACAACCAATCAACACCTCATTGCTTAATTGGCGGCGGTACAGGTAGCGGCAAGTCGGTTGAGCTTATTTCTATGCTTGAATACATGAAAGCCGCAGGAATCAAAGATATTGTAATCCTAGACCCTAAAGAAGAATTTACAGATTATGCAAATGAGTTTAAAGTTATCAACGATATTTTAGAGATTGAGAAAGAATTAGAATATCTAGTTGAAGAAATGAACGCTAAGGTAAAATCAAAAAGCAATGCCCGTAAAGTTGTTTTCTTTGACGAGTTTACGGATGCAGCCATGACCGCAAGAAAAGGCAATCAATTAGATATTAAAGAAATGGTTGAAAAAGGCTTTTATAAACAATCAGCTGCCGAAATGATGATGGGTATTCCTCCATCTCCAAAACTTAAAATGGAAAAAGTAGGACAGTTAAAATCTTTAAACGAAAACCTACAAATGCTTTTGCAAAAAGGGCGTTCTACAGGCCTAAGAATTGTTTGCGCTACACAAAGAGCCGATACAACAGTAATTAACGGCAACAGTAAAGCTAATTTTGCTGTACAGGTGTGTTTTAAGATAGATAAGCAAGTTTCTTCTGTAGTTATGATAGACGAGCCAGGAGCCGAGAATTTACGTGGCAATGGGGATGGCTTAATGAAATCGCCTCAATACAGAGATACGGTGCGCTTTCAAGGATATTACTTTCAAAAATAAAAGCAGATCCGATACTGCTTGATGTTATCGGTTTAAATATGTACTCTACAATCTCGCCTCTTTATGAGGCGTTTTTGTTTTGTAACGGATTGTAACGGATATTTTACCATAAAACGTTTAATAAATTAATTAATGTTTATATATTTGAATCATGATAGCAAAAACACTTAAAAACATGAAGGTTGATGAAAATTGCAATCTATTTTCTCCCTCAGATTATCAAACATTGCAAAGCACAAGAACTAGGATAAAACGCCAGATAGAATATCAAGATTGGAATTGGCAAATTAAATTAGGTCAAGGAAAAGTAACAGTTAAAAGAACATCGTAATGACAAACAACCAATATTTAAAGGAAAATGGTTTTATACCTAATCAGTTTGGAAATTTCGTTTATAGCAAAGATAGTCATTTTTTAAATTTAGACTATTTAATGAATGACGCTAAAGAACTTCTTAAGGACGATCTTAAGGCATTCATTAAAGCCAATCCAAAAGCTACAGTAAGTCAAATCATTCAATTTATAGAATCGGAATAATTATGACCCCATACATATACGCAGGATTAAGCGAAAAAGATCAGTTCTTTTCTAAGAACAAAATTAAAATTGTTGATAAGCACGAAATCATACAAGCGGTTTGCATGGCCTTAGAGGTCACAAAAGATCAGCTAGTAAGTCCAACAAGAAAACGGCCCATAGTAGTTGCCAGACAGATAGCAATTGGTTTAATTCGAAAATATAATCCAGAGGCAACACTTGTAAATATCGGCAAGCTTTTCAACAGAGATCATTCAACTATTATTTACGCACAAAGAACTTTCGACGATTTAAACGGAAGAGATAAAGTGTTTACTCAGGACGTATTAAAAGTTCTTAAATTAACTAATTATACGTAGATATTATGCCAATAAATTATAAAGAGTACCCTAAAGATTGGAAAATTATTAGGGAAAGGATATTAAAGCGTGCTGAGAATAAATGTGAGTTTTGCGGAGTTCCTAATTATTCTTTAATTCATAGAAACGGTAAAGATATTAATGATTGGGTTTATTGGCCAGAAGGAATGGAAAGCGAAGCATGGGATTTAGATGGCTTAAAATGCACTAAAATAGTTTTAACTATTGCTCATTTAGATCATGATAAAACGAATCACGAAGTTAGCGACGAAAGATTAAAAGCGTTATGCCAGAAATGCCACCTTCAATACGATATGCCTCGGCATATTCAAAACAGAAAGAACAATTTAGATATAAAAAGAAATCAAACTAACTTATTTTAAATGGAAAACTTTAAAAAAGGTGCAAGACCTCAAATACATCAGCGAGAGTATTACGTAAGCCGAATATTATCGCAAGAAGCTTTAAAAGCAAGATGGAAATTAATTAAGTATAAACCAGGGCAGTTAAGTTTGGAGTTATGAAAGCAAACGAATTAAGAATAGGAAACGTACTAAAGCATAAATCTGGAGAGTTTTTTAAAATTACAGGTAGTGATTTATCTTTATTAGATACGAAAGAAGATTTATTAGCTATACTTCCAATAGAAATAACAGAAAAAATACTTTTGAATTGTGGATTTGTTTTAATGAATCAATGGTTTGATTACGAATTAGCTTTATTCAGAATTGGCTATATTACTAATGATGAGTATTTTCAATTCGAAAGTAATGGTAAAGTTATAGATATCAAAAGCCTGCACCAACTTCAAAATATTGTATTCTTCAATACTGAGCAGGAATTAGATGTATCAAAACTATTCTAATGCTCCGCTACTACATAGGAAACTTGCTTGTGACTTAATAGCAAGTTTCTTAAAATAAAATAATAAAAATTATACATTTTGTCAAATAATTACTATATTTACATCAATGGAAACAACAACATCAAATAAAATTAATCCTGCAAACCTTGCCACAGTTGCAATTTTCGCGAAACAAAAGGGAGTTGAAAGGCAAACGGTTTACAACTGGATCAAAGATGGAAGAATTAAACAGGTTACTTTTTTAGGAAAGTCATTTGTGGATAAGTCTACTTTCCAATAATTTTTAGGCTTTATACTTTTTACAAACTGTAATGGAGAAATTAACTTGGTTTAAATTTGTTATATCCGACTGGATGATGGGAAAGATTCAGAAATGCCCTGAAGTCACTCAGGCAAGGTTTATAAGGCTATGTTGCTTATACTGGAATAAAGAATGTTTTTTGACTGTTGAAGATGCGGAAATTGAAATAGACGAAGAGCATTTAACTATTCTTAAAAATAAAAAGATTATCGCTTTTGATGATTGGCACGTAAGGATAAAATTCCTTGACGAACAAAACGGAGAGGTGCTAGAATTATCTGAAAAAAGACGTTTAGCCGTTCAAGAAAGATGGAGAAAATTAAAAGAAAAAAATACAATTGTATCAAAATCTAATACAATTGTAATACAAAGCGATACAGATAAGAGTAGAGTAGATAAGAGTATATTAAATAATAATAGTATAGATGTACGAAAACTAAAGTTTTCTCAATCACTAATTCCTTTTGTTGATTTATATGGAGCGGAAGGGATAAGAGAGTTTTGCGATTATTGGACCGAACCAAACAAATCAAATACAAAATTCAAACAGGAAACTGAAAAAACATGGGACACCACATTAAGATTAAAAAGATGGTTTAAGAATGATTTCAATAAACCTAAACAAAAATTAAACAAAGCAATTGACCAAAGCCAAAACAAAGAACTATTCAGTTAATGAAAGCTAAAAAGAGAATATCAGATTATACCGAAAGCGTAATGCATCATTACGGGACAGGCGTACAGCGTGGTGTTGATACGGGATTTAAAACCTTAGATGAATTGTTAAGCTTTAAACCTGGATATAGCACGTTTTATTTAGGCTTTGCAGGAGCTGGTAAAACAGAGTTTCACATGGAAATGATGTTTAACCAATCTGAAAAATTTGGATGGAAGCATGGTTTTTTATCTGGAGAGATTGGAAATATGGATGATGTAATCGCAGAGTTAATATCAAAAAGACTTAGAAAACCTTTTTTTAAATCAAACCCTTATTCGGCTACTGAAAAAGAAATTTACCAAGCAATGAATTGGTTAGATGAATTTTTCTACCCCATTGATGGAGATGAAACAGATCACGATATCGAAAGTTTCTTTGCATATTGGAAAAGTTTAGAGAAAGAGTTGAAAATTAAACTTAATACAACTTCATTAGATCCTTTTAACGACTTAGAAGAAGATTTAGTTAAATACGCTGGTCGTGAGGATAAATACCTAGCATGGGCTTTAAAAAAGGTTAGACAGGAAGCAAAAATTAATAATTGGCACAACAATATCGTAACTCACGCTAAAGACCTACCGCCAATCGTTTTAAAAGACATTACTGGGCAAGATGTTTATTGTACTGCAGTACCAACATTAAACAGTTTTGCTGGCGGAGCAGTTTGGGGGCGTAGAGCGTTTAATGTTGTGGGGGTTTGGAGGCCAGAGCATAACCGAATTAACGGAAAAGTAGATTTAACTATAAACCCATCAACAGGAACACCTTTTCAAGAAAACGAAGCGATTGTTAAAATATTAAAAGCAAAACCAAAAGGAACATCCAAAAAAGGCGCAACATCGGTTTTCTTCGACTGGCAAAAAAACAGGTACTACGAAATAATAGGAGGCGAAAACCTTTACGCTTTTGAACACGAAAATATTAACGAAACAATAAATACGGCGATAGTGCCAAACGATTTATTTTAGATAACAACCTTATTTAAAAATTCATATTTAAAAAAGAATTAAACATAAATATTTAAATTTAGATGTATGGAAAAATCAATAGAATGGCACTTGAAAAAAATAAAAAGTATTCAAAGAAAAGCAAGGATACAGAAAATGATAAATAATACAAAATGCTTTTTAGGCTTTCATAGTGATTATTATAAAGATATAAATGGAGGCATTTTTTCAGATAATAAATGTAGTAATTGCGGAAAATACACAAACAAACTATAATCATGAGTATCAAAAATACTGACCTTAGAATTGGAAATATTCTAATAGATAATTTAACTAAAACATTGTTAACTGTAGACGAGCTGGGGGGTGTCGGTTTGGATGATCATATTCATGTTTATCCAAATAAAACCTCAAAAGATAACAATTTAGCTTGGCAAATAACAGGATTACCCCTTTCAGAAGAAATACTTTTGAAGTGTGGTTACAAATTTTATAATGGTAAATCAGAGGGCGACTTATGTATGGATTTTGGCGGCAAGTTAGACGTAGACTTTATTGATGGCAAAATAAAAGTTAAAAGTCATTATGAAGAATACACAGCATACAGGACAATATTTTGTATTGAATATCTGCACCAACTTCAAAATCTATATTTCGCATTAACAGACGAAGAACTTAATACATCCGGATTGTTATGAAATACCTTTTAGAACATTACGAAAATCAAATTCAAGCGTGGCACTTGTTTTTTGAGTCATTTGAAAATTACCAGAATGCTATTTCAATAGTCCGAGGGATTTCTGTTGAAATGAATAGCGAATTAATTAGATTTGGAAAATCAAACCCGAATAGCCCGAAAATAGAATTATCCAAAAAACGCATAGATACCTTGTTAGGATGCATGGATATATTAGACGGATTAACCGCTAGATGCATAAAACAAAGCTCTCAGTTGAAAAAAAATAAAGAAATGTACTTTGAGTTAGAAAAAGAAAATGATAAGCTTAGAAAGGATATTTTCGCTTTAACACAATCTCTGGAAGATGAAACTAATTGACATTAACGGCTCGTACATCCAAACGCAATTTACGAATAACGGCACGATATGGAGTTTAATCGGCACAGAATGTATTCCGCATGAAGTACAAACGTTCAAATTGAATAAATCGGAATTTAGAGAGCACATTTTAGTCACGACCAGGGATTTCTTTAAAAGCGATAAAGGAGAATACAAAGATTACATGAGGCATACAGTAGATGTAAAATTCAATCAAGGAATAATTAAGTTAATCAACCAAAAGAAACCAAGTAATGAAAATAGATAGACAGGCGGTATTTAATAAGTTTGACGGTAAATGCGCTTACACTGGCAAACCGTTAGATGATAAATGGCAGGTTGACCATATGTTGTCAAAGCAGCGTTTTGGATATTCAATAATGAAAGACTGCGCTAATCGTGAAGAATATAACCTTAGATTAAAAGAGGTGGATTGTATTAAAAACCTTATGCCAGCAATAAGAATAGTTAACCACTACAAGCGTTGTAATGACCTTGAAGGGTTCCGTAATTACATGAAAACATTCCATATTAGACTTTCTAATTTGCCTAAAAAAACAAATGTTGAAGCGACTAAAAAAAGAATTTTTTACATGAATACTGTGGCTGATTTATTTGGAATAACTCCAGACAAACCATTTAGCGGAATATTTTATTTTGAAACCAAGTAACACGAAGTAATTAAATTGTTACAAAGAAAATTTAATTAATATTTGTAATTACAATAATTAGTTGTACATTTGAATAAGCAAAACGGAAAATATTATGGTACTTACATCAGCAGAAATCTACAAATTAGCATCAGAAATTACAGAGAAAGATTATACAAATCTTTTCAATAAGTTTTCTGATTTAGAAACATCAAAACTTGAAAGATTAGTTAAAATGGGAGACAGAAAGGAAGTTGCTTTATGGACTATTATTTCAGACCGTTACGAAAATAAATCAATAGAATTTTATCAAAAAGCATTTAATTTTTAATTTATGGAAAACTACATAAAAGTATCTTTTGAAAATGAAAAACCTAAAAATGGATGGTTTTGTGACGGTGTTACAGGTTGGGTTTATGATAATGGATTGGTTAAGTGTCCTCATTCTGGAGTTATTCAGCAGGATGTTAGTTCATGGTTAAAGAAGATTATTGATGTGAAAGCCAACATACTTTATTTTACCAACGATAAAAATATGTTAGTAAAATACGACGATGAAAACATTGTAATTTCTCACGATAACGAAACAGGAGAATTTACATTCAATAGAATTAGATTCAGGGGAGACGCAGGAGAATTATTAACCCCACATTACAAATAAAATGAAAAACAAACGAGGCAGACCAAAACAGTCAGAAACAAAGAAACCGCTTAGTTTAAGGCTTTCAAATGATGTAATTGATATAATACGTTCAAAATCAAATCAAGCCGCTTATATCGAAGGATTGGTGCGTGACGACATTGTTACAAAACCGCATTGAATTAAAAGGTAAATTTACAGGTATGAAAGCAAACGAAATTCGAGTAGGAAACATATTCATAGGTTATGATGACAAGCCTTTTGTCTGGGGATTGAAAGAGTTTTCTTTTATAGAACCATATGTAGCTATTTCAATTGGTGAAATTATTAAATCTCCAGTCGAATTGAACGAAGAAATACTTTTGAAGTGTGGGTTTGAGAAGACGGATGAAGATTGTTATTTTGGTCAATCCTATTGGTATTCAAAAGAATTAGATTATAAAATTAGAATTGACAATGAAGATCAAACTTTTTGGACTGGTAATGTTAGAAGAGGATATTTACACGATTTTCAGAATAAAATTAATATTGATACAGGCCAAGAACTTAATACATCGGGATTACTATGAAAACAGCAGAAGAAATACTTTCAGAGGTAACAGGCGATAATCCAGATTACATAAATGTAGAGCTATGTATTAAATCCATGAAGCTATACGCTAATCAAAAACTTGACGAGGCGCACGCAAACTTAAAGCAAACATCAGGGCAATGGAATTCGGATTATTACAATGAGAGAAATAAAATACTTTCGCTAAAAGACAAAGTTTAATTTATTAAAGGAATAAATAAGATGGAAAATACAATGAAGTATTCAATAGAAAATATGCTTATCAATATTTACAGAGTTATTTCTAATATTTTTTCTCAATTTGAAGTAGATAAAATTGTAATTGGCGATAAAGAAAGAGATTACTACAATAACTACTATTTGAAAGGATTAAAGCATAGCGAATACACAACTAACCTAACAGATTTATAAACAATTTAAAGTAGGATTATTAAAACTTATAATATCGATTTTGGAGGCAATTTAATGGCTCAAGTAATTATTGACAACGATAATGTTGTCGTTCACAAATGCATGGATGGATATGGTAATTCTGTTAACATAGATTCAATTTCAATAGAAGAAGAAAAACAGTTTATTAAATAGGATTAACCATGCAAATAAGAACATAAAACAGAAAAGGGAACGAATGACTGAGATACAAATCAAACCAATGTCTGTTAACGAAGCGTTCCAGGGTCGCAGATTTAAAACGCCTATTTACAAATCATTTGAGCGATCATGCCTATTTCTATTGCCAAAATTAATTATTCCTTTAGGCGAGCTTAAAATAAGTTTTGAATTTGGATTGAGTAACTCGGGAAATGATATTGATAATTCTATAAAACCATTCTTAGATATACTTCAAAAGAAATACGGATTCAATGATAGTCGTATTTACGAAATGAGTGTTAAGAAGATTAAAGTTGAAAAAGGTAAAGAGTTTATCAGGTTTAATATTGAAAGTTTAGAAAAGTAGTTTTAATTCGTATATTTGGGTTTAGATGTGGTTTAGAAATATTTAGAATTAAATGGCGTTAACCGAGAAAAAGAAAAAGTTTGCTGATAGGTGGTTTGAAACGTTAAAAGGCGGAGAATCAGCAGGTTACTCTGGATATTCAAAAAAAACAGCAGATCAAATTGCTTATAATTTACTTCAAGAGCCAGAAGTTCAAGAATATATCCAATCATTAAGAGTAAAAGCAGCCGAAAATCATTCAATTACAAAAGAACGATGGCTATCTGAATTAGAAGAAAATGCCTTTAGTAATGTTCAAGATTTCATATCTGATGATAACTCAATAAAAGACCTTTCGCAAATAGATAGGGCTAAAGCAAGAGCGTTAAACTCGGTTAAAAAAACAGTTACCGAATTTGAAGGAGGCAGCAAAACAACTGTTGAATTTAAGTTAAATGATAAGCTTAATGCCTTAGATAAAATCGGTCGCCACTTCGGATGGTTCGAAAAGGACAATATTATTAAGAATATGAATATTAACGTAGAGCCATCTCCAGAAGAAGCCAAAAAGATAAAAGATTCATTCGATAAAGAATTTTAAATGCCAGATTTAACCGTCGAAGAAATAAAAGAATTAAAAGTCGCCCATGTATATTGTAAGGACGACTTTATTTTTTTTGTGCGTTATTTTTTCAAGAAGCAGTATAAAAGAAAGTGGGCCAAATGGGAACATTTATATTTGATCGCTGAACAGCTTCGAAAAGTCATATCAGGCGAAGTAACCAGGCTAATAATTAATATTGCACCACGTTATGGTAAAACAGAATTAGCCGTTAAAGCATTTATAGCTTACGGACTTTGTTTAAACCCATCAGCTAAATTTATTCATTTATCGTATTCAGATGATTTGGCATTAGATAATTCGGAGGCCGTAAAAGACTTAGTTACATCCGAAGAATATCAGTTATTATTCCCATCGGTAAAGCTTAAGCAATCATCTAAAGCCAAAAAGAAATGGTATACAGAACAAACAGGAGGTGTTTACGCAACCTCAACAGGCGGTCAAATAACTGGCTTCGGTGCTGGATTAGTCGACGAAGATGAATTAAGTGATGATGAAATATCTGAACTTGAAGAATTAAGGCTTGAATTAGATGATTTGTCAGAAAATAAATCAAAATTTGGTGGCGCAATTATTATAGATGATCCAAACAAGCCCGATGATGCTGATTCCGAAACGTTAAGAAATAAAGTAAATGAACGTTACGATAGCACAATTTCAAATCGTGTTAACAGTCGTAACACTCCGATAATAATAATTCAACAACGAACGCATGAAGATGATTTAAGTGGTTATTTAATACGCAAACAGGGTAACGCCTTAGATGGTGGATTATGGCACGTATTGAGTTTGCCGTCAATAAAAGAAGATGGAACGGCCCTTTGCCCTCAAAAGCATACCATTGAAGAATTAAAAGCACTAGAAAAGCATAACGATATTGTTTTTCAAAGGCAGCATATGCAAAATCCTAAGCCAAAATCAGGGTTATTATTTCCGATCGATGAACTTGAATTTGCAGATATGGATTCAATAGAAGCTTTAAAGGATCCAGATTTTACATACACTTGCGCTGATCCTGCCAACTTAGGTGGCGATGATTTTGCTGGTGCGCCTTTTAAATTGGTTGGCAGTAAGATTTACGTAACAGAAATGCTTTATAACACCGATGGAACTGATTTTAACGAGCCTGAAATGGTTAACTTAATTAAAAGAAATAAATCCAGATCAGTAGGTATAGAGGGTGTATTAGGGTGGATCGAAACAGCAAAGCGTATCCGTGAAGAATTAGATAGAATTAACTTTGATGGAGAGTTTAGAGTGTTAAGGCCCCGAACATCAAAGCCGTCAAGGATATTAAATAGAGCATCATTTATTCGTAATAACTTTGTTTTTAGGCATGACTGGGAAGAATATCCACAATATGCAAAGTTTATAAGAAATTTAACTTCCTACCTCAAAATTCAAGAAGCTGGTAAAGGAAATAAACACGATGATGCACCCGATTTATGCGAAATGGCAGCTACTTATTTTGAACAAAATTTTCCTCATTTGTTCGGTATGAATAAAGTTTAATTTATATTTGGTATTATTGCATTAAAAAATATTCGTAAATGAGTTGGTACAATCCGCTTTCATGGGGCAAAGACCTCGCTAAACGAGATTATGGGATTTCAAATATTCCAGAAAAGGTATTTGTAGAATATGAAAATAACCAAATTCCAGGAGGTGGCAATTCTTGGGAGTATTCAGAAATAGAGCCAGCTAGATTCGGTTACGATTTAGATTCCTTATTTGGCGGTGCTTATGGAAAGCAGAACTTTATAACGCTTTTCTATTGCTTGCCCGAGATATTTGCTCCAATTAATGAGATAGCTACTAGAGTGGCTGACGCTAATTGGCAATTATGTAAGGATTGGAACGACGAAGTAGATTATAATAACCCTACATTCAATAGATTATTTAGCAAGCCAAACCCATTAATGTCGTTTAAACAGTTTGTATGGCAAGCGGTTTGTTATGAGTATTTAACTGGAGCTAACTTTGAATATTTCAACAAGCCGTCGTTTATGCCTGACGAAGCCGCAAGCGTTTTGACTTGGTGGAACTTGGCAAGCCAGAAAGTATCTATAGATAAAAAGAAAAATATTGATATCTATTCCGCTACGGACTTAAAAGATTTTATAAATGGATATAAAATTTCAGAAGATGGAAAAGATAAGCCTTTAGAAACTCAAAAAGTATTACCATTAATTCATTTTGATTTACTTCATGGTAACGATATTGATAAATACAGATCGCCATTAACAGGCGCTCAATTAGCTATAAAAAATCTTATACCAGTTTATGAAGCCAGAGGCGTGATTTACCTTAAGCGCGGAGCATTAGGTTTTTTAGTAAGTAAAAAATCAGATGCCAGCGGGTTGGTTAGTTTAACTCCTGGCGAAAAAGATGAAGCTCAAAAAATTTATCAACAAACGTACGGATTAACAAGAGGTAAAAATCAAGTTGGGGTTTCGGCTGCTCCAGTAGAATACGTATCAACATCTATGAGTATTCAAGAGCTACAGCCTTTTGAGGAAACAGACGCGGATGCTTCAGCTATTTACGCTGTACTTAAAGTGCCACCTCATTTAAAGCCAACTAAAGATAAATCAACTTTTAATAATGCAAATGCTGACATGAAAGCTTTCTATGGAAACGTTATACAGCCTTTGGCAGAAAAGTATGCTCAAGCATGGACGAGTTATTTTAAATTCGAAAGGCGATATATTAAGCCAAATTTTGACCATATTGCAGAGCTTCAAGAAAATAAAAAAGAGAAATCGGAAGTTGATTTTAGGAATGGCTCAACATGGCTTCAAAGGTGGCAAAACGGAACAGCTACATTAAACGATTGGATTGTTTCTTTTGACGGGAATAAAGGAACAGGATCAATTTACGAAAAGAAAATATTCGAATTATCTCCAGAAGAAGTATTATTAGTAAAAAATATTATAAATTTGAAATCAAATGGCACTACATCAGAAAATAAAGGAACTGAAACGCAGAGCAGCACCAATCAATTATAGTAATGTTGCTGTAAATGAAAGAGGCGAGCTAACTTCTGATTTTGCAAGCGACTTAGATAAAAGAATAATTTCTGGTTATCTTTTAGTTTGGGGCGCAATCAATATGCATGGAGAAATGTTCCTTAGAGGATGCGCTTCAAAGTCTATAAATGATCGTGGACCATTAAGTAATGCAAACTATAAGCTTACGTTTTTAAATCAACACAGGCAATACGAAGCCCTTTGTCAATTCGATGAATTAGTAGAGGATGATTACGGATTAAGATTTAGAACTAAGCCCCTCGATAATGTTCCCTGGGCTGACCACGTTTTAACTCAGGTTAGATCAGGTACATTAAATCAGTTTTCGGCAGGTTTTGATTATATTTGGCAACAAACCGAATGGGATGAAAAAAACGACTGCATACTTTGTAAAGAAATCGATTTATTTGAGGGTTCAATTGTTACCATAGGCAGCGAAGTAGGAACTTATGTAATCAGAAACAAAGACGAAGCAGATTGTTTATTTGACGAAATAGAAGCATTTATTAAAACATTGCCGCGTAAAGATCAATTACAGGCACGACAATATTTTACGCAACTGAAATCACTTACTGACTTAGAGCCGTTTGAGCAACGCAACACAACACTCGAAATTACTGAGCCGACTAAGAATGCTATTAATTTTAATTATTTATTAGAAAACCTAAAAGCTTAAAGAAATGACAGCAGAAGAAAAAGTTGCTCATGATGCGTTGCTGGAACAAGTAAAATCAGTAGCGAAAAGTGAGATTGAAACTCGAGGGTTTCAAAATGCAGACAGTGTAAATGCGCTAATTGCAAAATCATTAGAGGGTTTAAACATCGAACAGCTAAGAAGTTACGATGGGGAAAAAATCCAAACAACTTTAAACAGCATTGCTGGCGAGTTGGAAAAAGTTAAAAATATCCGAGTAGGGTCTGATTTAGACGCTAACAGAAACGCTTTAAAACAAGCGGTTGATATGTTAATGTCTCCGAAAGCTGATGGTTCTGCGTCTGATGTAGAGTTAATGATGCGCGATAAGGGTAATGGCGGAACAAAAGAAATTGTTCTAAACATTCGTGCGGCTGCCAATATGACTACCGACAACACAATCAATGAAAATAGCTATCCAGCAGAAATGATAGAAAGCGTTTCATTAATAGATGGTGTTGTAAAAAAGCGTAGAGGCGAGCAGTATATTTTCGATATTGCAGATCGTAGAATTGTTGCAAACATTGACCAATACACATCGTGGCTAGAAGAAGGAACTGAAGAAGGTGCTTTTGCTATTGTAGCTGAAGGCGCTGTTAAGCCTTTAGTTTCAACTGCATTAGTTCGTAACTTTGCTGAAGCCAAAAAGATTGCTGGTAAAACCGTAATCACAGAGGAGTTTGCAAAATGGAGACCTAAAGCATGGCAAGCTATCCAGGATTTATTGCGTGATAAATTACAACGCGATTATTCTGCGTTGTTAACTACTGACTTAAATGCTCAAGCGGCTTCTTATGTTGGTACTTCTTTAGATGATACAATCGTAACACCTACAGATTTCGACGCTATTGGCGCTGTTGCTGCTCAAATTGAAACATTAAACTTCTTTCCAGATGTGTTAATTTTACATCCTCAGGATAAATGGCGTTTAGTTCTTCAAAAAGATTCAGAAAACCGTTACTATATGTTAGTTCCTTTTGTGGATGCTGACGGCGTAGTTCGTATGATGGGTTTCAGAGTTGTAACATCAACTTATCAAACCCCTGGAACTTTCACTTTAGGAGAATCAGGTTTATTTAAAATTGAAGAAGAAACTATCACAATCCGTTTGGGTTATGGTATTGATGTAACAACTGGAACTATCGGAACATCTGGCGGTACAGCTGTAACTTCTGTAACTTCTGATTTTGATAATAACCGTATGCGTATGATTATCGAAACATTCTTTAAAGATTGGATTGCAACTAATCATATCGGTTCATTTGTTAGAGCTTCATTCGCTACTGTAAAAGCAGCGTTGTTAAAACCATAATTTTATGCCACAAGATTTTTCAAAATCAAAAAGACCAACCCTCAAGGAGGGTATGGTTTTGCCTCAAGACGACGTAACGGTTTACGCGACTAAGTTATTATCTGGAATATACCCTTTAGGTGGCGAAATCGTTGCTCATTCGGTAATTGCGGCTAAGCTTGTTGAAAGCGGAAAGGCAACTGAAGAAGCCCCTAAAAAGGAAGCGGCTAAAAAAGATTAAATTAATTTTAAAAAGCATCAACAATGCCAACAATCATTAGCCCAGCAATATTTAAAGCTGAAATAAGCATAGCGCAGACCGAAAACCCTTATCAAAACAGCAATGTTCAAGAGTTTATCGATAAGTACGAGCCTTATTTTCTTGTCTTATTGCTGGGCAAAGATTTGGCAAAAGAGTTTGCGGACGGGTTGCTTGCTGATCCAATAGATCAAAAATGGATTGAACTACGCGATGAAACTGATTTAAAGCAGATGATTGCGAAATTCGTTTATTATTGGTTTAAAAGATACGAAACGACTAAAAGCATGGGTATTTCCGAGGTAAAGCCAAAAGCTGAAAACGCATACCCTACAAACAGTATAGACAAACAAGTTTCTTCATGGAATGATATGGCTAGAATGGCTAGGTTTTTCGACTTAGATCCGTCCGTTTATCCTTTATGGGTAAGGCCTAATTTCAGACGTTACAGATTTTGGTATTCTGGATGCGGAGTAAGCGAAATATATTTTAACATTAACGGTGGTAATATATGAGTTTACAGGCTATTTACTTAGAAGATGAATTTGCTGATATTGTTTCGAAAGTAAGTGCGAAACTAACTGCTCAACTTAAAATTAAAGATCCAAATATTACAGGCGTTCATTATGAGTTCGGACATCCATTAGAAATAATTGAAACCTTAACGCAGAAAAGCGAAACCGATTGGAGATACACTAAATACCCTGTTGTTTGTCTTTTTTTAGACATTAAAGAGCGTAGAGGAGTTGAAGTCGGAATGTATGGAGAAGCTAGATTAAACCTGGCGATTATTACAGGAACCGATAAGACGTTTAAAGCGGCTAAGAGGTTAACCGAAACAATGAAGCCAATACTTATGCCGATTTACATGGAGTTAATGAATGAGATTGCTTTAAGGGGCGATTTATTTCGAATACAAAGTGTTGAATCAATTCCCCACGAAATGACCAAGCGTTATTATTGGGGACGTGATGGTTTATTTGGCAAAGAGGGGAATATATTTGGAGATTATGTTGATGCTATTGAAATTAATAATTTAGAATTAAACTACAATTTAAACTACTGCCCTAAACCAGCGGTATAAATTAAAGAAACTATGAGTATTTTAAATCAAACAAGTTGCGCAACAAGCGGGGGAAACACTGGCATCCCTGATTGCGCAGTAATTGTTAGGAACTGGAGGTATGGCTTTCTTGTTCCTTTATCGTTTGTGGTACGATCTTCTGCTTTAGGAAGTCAAGCAGACTTTTTGCAATTCATGCAATTAGCTGCGCAAGAAGATAGCCCAAGTGACCGTATTTATCCATTACCTCCAATTGAAGCCGTTACTGACAATACAGAAGAACCAGTTTCTGAAACAATTGGCGGAACAGCTTTCTTTGTTAGGGATGGTAAATATAACTTAACAGCTCGTTATGTTAAAGGCGGTAATTGTGTTTCTAACGCATTAAGAAAGTTCAACAACGGCAATTATGCCTTAATCATTGTTGATGGAGCCGGATTAGTAGTTGGCACAAGAACAGGTGTAGCGGATGAATTAAAAGGTATTCCTTTGGATAATTTTAATGCAAGAGCATTCCGTTTTGCTACCGATTCAACAGTAACTAACTATTCGTTTAATGTTGTATTTGATGCGGCCTATATTAACGAGGGAATTGCTTTTGTGGAAAGCAATTTAGCTGATATGTTAAGTATAACAGGCTTAATGAATATCAATCTTTCGTTAGTTGGTACACGTACGGCAGGCGTATTCGTTTTACAGGCAAAAGCAGGTTGTGCTGGTGTTAATCTTTACGATCAATATTCAGCGGATTTAGCGGACGCAGCACTTTACGAAGTTTTGAATAAAAACGGATTAGTTGTTCCGATTACTTCTGTTGCTGTTGCTCCAGCTTCTAAAGGATTTACATTCACTTTAGATACAACTTCGCCAAACTATACATCTGGTCAGCCATACACAGTAAAAGGCGCAGGAGTATCGGCTTTAGTTGCGGCAGATGTTGATGGTTACGAAATTGCACCTCCAATCGTTGTAGCGTAATGGCAAAGGCCAAAGACGGTATTAAATGGAACAAGGTTCATATTGCCAAAATGAGCAAAGAGGATTTTCTAAAAGTTCACAAAGAATTACCTCATTTAAAAGGTATTGACTTAGTGAAAGTTTGGGAAGATTCAAAAAAATAGTAATTGTAACAATAACATTACCGAGCCTATGCATTAATTTGTATAGGCTTTATTATTTTTGGTGTATGAAGAAATTAAAATACTTATTACAATGGCTGTTCCTGTCTTTATTATGGATTCAGGTATACAACCCTAGTCAATGGACTAAGCCAGAAGGTGCTGGATATATGATTTTAATTCAGCTTAGCACGATATTGTATTGCTTATTGTGCTATTACTTAGACACAAGAGGTAATAAAAACGAAAAATTATTTTAAATATGGAAACAGCAAAAACAATATTCACATTAATAGGTGTATTAGCCTCTCTGTCGGCTTTTATAATAATGGGATGTGTAGCTTTAGGAAGTAAAGTTAGCCACAAAAACGACATACATTTTAATAAGCCAGATAATGATTAAGATAGAGTTTAAGAAAACTGAAAAACTCTTAGATAAGAGGGGCGCAATGTCTGTAATTATGTTTTCTGTAAATAGCATAAACAGAAATTCTAAAGTCTGGTATTTCGAGGTTGCAAAAGGTATTTTTTACTTTAATTACAATAATTCAAACATTATCAAATCAATTGAAGGAGTAAAAGGATGGATTTAAAAGTAATTTCAATTATCGTTTCATCTGTAGCATTCGTAGTAAATGTCGCAAACCTGATTTATTTAGAAATAAACCTAAAGAAATTCAAAAAAAAGCAAAAAGAAATTGATCAGGAATTAAAATTTCAAAGAGCTATTTACGATTTAAAACTTAAGAATTATGAAAATAGAATTTAAAAAAAACTCTTGCCGTCATACTATGACATTTGAAAAATCAGATAAAGGCTTAGAATTAAACATAGGCGGTCTATTCGAGGGCGAATATGCGGAATTGGATAAAAAAGAAATAGTTGTTCTTATTGATTTTCTTAAAGCCTGCATTGCAACAGAAGAAAATGTTAAACCCGAAAGCAAAGATTTGACGGTTACAATACGAAAGTCAGACAATAATTTTTACATCGGAATAAACGGTCAAGAAGAAGAAATTGAAATGGATTACTTTTTATCAATGACGCCTGATGAATTTAAAGACGAAATAAGGAGACGTGTAGAATTTTTAAATCAGTCAAATATTGACCCAGATTATAGTTAACTTTACTTCATGACAATTCCCGAAATGCTTGCTAAATGGAAATCTGTAAATCTCGAAAGGGAGGTGCCGATTATTATTCAAAGCTCTTCGGATGAAATGGTAAAGTTAAACAAGGTCCAACTATATCAAAAAGGTATTGATTCGGAAAATGAAAAATTAAAGCCTTATCAATCGCCTGCATACGCTTTAGATAAAAACAGAATTAATCCTTTGCCTGGATTATTTAATCCCGATTTGTATTTGACAGGAGCATTTCAAAGAGGATTTTATGCTCAGGTTAAAGCAGGAAAGTCAATTATATTCGGCTCAACAGACTTTAAATCAGATCGATTAGAGCGTGATTATGGCAAAGAAATATTTGGTTTAACAAAAGATAATAGAAAAGTTTATTTAGACACAACCGTAATGCCTTTGATTAGAGAATACATAACAAGGCAAACGGGATTAAGATTTACGTAATATGGTTAATTTGAGATTAAAGCCGCTGAAAACAACAACCGATATGATGGGAGTTATTAAGTTAAAAAATGAAATAGCTTTTAATATAACCTTTTTCGGAAAGCCGCATCCTATGGCTAATTTCAATTTAATACATCAATTTATATTAGCAAATTAGATTATGAATACATTAATAGTCATTTTATTGGCAATCATATTTTTAATAGCAATTAGTTTATTTGGTTTTATGAAATATCGAGATTATCAATTTAACAAACTCACTATCGAACAGGTTAAGGAAAGATTAAGAAGTTCGAGGAAGCTACTTTATCATATCTGCTTAGATGAAAGTAAAGTAAATTCAAGACACGCAAAACTTTTAAGAACATCAATATTTTTCTTAGAAAATAGAGTTAAACAATTGTCTAATGCGTAAACCTCGTTCAACATACAAATCATGCTCTGATTTACCTTTACATAACTTCATTCAGGTTCTTGTCCACGACAAAAAAGAAATGCTTTACAACAGGCCAAATAAAGCTTGGTATAAGTCGGCTGATTTGCAAAAGATATGGGATGATATTTTTTTAGAATACATCGAAGAATCTGGAGATAGTAAAAGCAAAGGCATGCTTCAATTGCTAATGGATATAAGCGTAATTTCAAATAAGCTGGAAATCATTCAGAATTGCGTTACGTTGCTTTCAAATATTTCGGACGTTAAAGATTACCAGCCGACAATTAACGTGCTTAAAACGTTCGGATTTCGTTATCAATTCACAAATGAAACGCTTTATTCAGACTTAAACAGGACGGTTAAATCTGCAAGGTCATTAATCATTCAAAGAGATCAATTAAAAAGTCAATTATCTGACGTGAATAAAAACGAATCAGAGAAAGCCACAGAAAAAGATTATTTCGTACATTTAGCTAATATTTCGGAATCGATAGGTTTTGCGATCAACCCAAAGGAAACAACGGTCATGCAATACATCGGTTACTTAAGTAGGTTTAACCTAAAGATTGAGCAGAATGAACGAACAGTTAATACGTGACATAGTTGATGTATCGGCAAATAAGCAGGTAAAAAGTTTAGAGACAGACCTTGAAAGCCTTAACAAAAAGCTTCAAGATGTTATTGTTTCTAAAAAAATCCTAAACGATACTCTTTCTCAATCAAAAGGCTTATCTGACTTTAACAAAAACACAGAGGCTGTAAATAAGTCCAACGAAAACGGATTAAAATTAGTTGCTCAAAGGCAATTGGCAGAGGAAAAACTTTCGGCATTCAAAGCGAATGAGCAATCAAAAGCAGATGCAAGGGCGGCAAAAGAACTAGCTAATGAGCAAAAGTTAACAGCAGCCGCAAACGCAAGGACAGCGGCTTTAGAAAAACGTGCTAAAATAATTTCTGCATCTACTCAACAAGATTTAATTAATTCAAGCCCAAACGGAGTAATTGCCACAACAGGACCAACCGTCAGCCCTCAGAATATAGCAAAAGCAAACACAATAAATGCTATTACCGCTGAAACAGGTGCGGTAAAACAAAATACCAAAGCAAATAACGATAATACTTTATCCAGAAAACAGCTTGCTTTAATGGCTGCTCAGGAAAAGCTAAATTTACAGGCGAATGCTTTGGCTTTAAAAAACCAAGCAAAAGAACTTAATGCGGCAAAAGGTAGTTTAGACCAGAGGCGAGCGGCTTTAATTCGTTTAAAATCAGTTTTCGATGGCTTAAATGTCTCAGAAAGAGAATCAAGGTTTGGTCAAAGACTTTCTAAATTAATACCGAGCCTAAACGAACAAGTTTTAACGCTTGAAAAGTCAACGGGTAGAGCGCAACGAAATGTCGGTAATTATGGCAGTGCATTCGATAAAGTAACCGCAGGAGCAGGAAAAGCATTTTCAGCATTACGCTTTGTTGCTAACATTTTACCTGGCGTTGGATTGGCTGGCTTACTAGGCTTTGCAGTTGAACCGATTATTAATTATGTAGCTCAATTAGAAATATTCAAAACAAAGATATCTCAGTTAAAAGAAAATCTAAGAGCTTACAACGAAGTAAATGCGGCTACATCTCAGAATTATGCAAAAGATGTTACGAGTTTAAAAATACTTTATGCGGCCGCTACCGATGTAACGCTTTCAATGCGAGAAAGGGTAAAAGCAGCGCAAGAATTAAAAAGAGAATATCCAGATTCATTTAAAAACTCAACTACTCAATCTATTCTAAACGGAAATGAGGCTGAAACTTATAAAAATTTAACTAAGGAAATTCTTTTAAATGCAAGAGCTAGGGCCGTAAGGGATAAATTAGCAGAAATAGAATCTAAACGTTCCGATATCGCTTTTCAAAAAGAAAAGATAAATAATGCAAAGCAAAATGAGATTGCAGCCCAAACATCTGACCAATTAAATAGACAAGCGCAAGTTCAAGCTGGAAGAACTGACGCACAAAGAAAGGCATTTGGCAACTCTGCAGCAACAACCAATAAATTAATTAACGATAATATTATTAAGCCTGCTCAACAAAGAGCAGGGGCGGCCATAAAAATACAGGACGAACAGGATAAAATATTGGAAGGGCAAGCTAATTTTTTAATTAAGTATGCTGGACAAAGTAATCTAATAGATTCTATAACTAATGACTTCAAAGAGCCTAAATATAAAAAAGTAAAAATTGACACTTCTTACATCGATACTTTGCGTGCCGAAATTGAAGCCGAACGAAATGCGCAAGATGCTATCGCAAAAGACGAACAAAAATCTTTAGATACTCGATTAGCGGCATTGAATAACTTTGTCAATCTAAGTGAGCGTTTAAACGAATTGGATGCCGCTAAGAAGATTAAACAAGGAAAAAACGTAGGTCAAGCAAGAGCGGAGCAAAACACCGAAGATGAAAAAGTCGAAAGCGATGCAGCCGAAAGAAAGTACAAAATAAACGAACGTGCCGGAAAGGATTTATTAGATTTAATTAAGTCTTATTCTCAGCGTGAACTTGATCTAGAAAACAATAAAAATGCTAAAATACTTGAAAGCACAAACGAGGTTTTAGAAAATATTGAAAACAGGCGTTCTGAAGCTCAGCAAAAATTAACTGAAAGTTATGCGAATCGTTTAATAAATCAAAAGCAATTCGAAGCAGAAAGCTTACGTATTTCAAACGATGCGGCAAAAGAGAGTTTAGAAACTCAAATCGATGCTTTACAGCAGGTAATTGATAACGAAAAAGAATTTGCCAAATTCGATAGTTCAAACGATAAAAAATTAGCTAAAGATCAAAGGGATTTAACCGCTTTAAAAATCAGGTTATCTAAGTTAGGTACTGATGCAAGAATTAGCGATTTAGATCGTGAACTTGAAAAGCAAAAACAAGTTAGGGATTCGATAGTAGATTTCTCGAAAGAGGCTTTTGATTTCTTAAAAGGATTGTCAAGTTCAACTTTTGAAAGTAGATTACAGGATTTAGATTCTGAAAGTAAGGCTTTAGATAAAAATACTAAACGCCAGATTGAAAACGTAAACGAAAGCGTTGCAAGCGAAGAAGATAAAGCCAATCAGATCAATTTAATTAACGCACGACAAGAGGCTAAACAAGCTGAAATTGATGAACGAGTAAGGCAAACTAAGATAAGGCAAGCAAAAGCCGATAAGGCCGCTGCAATTGCTTCAATAATTATTAATTATGCTGTTGGTTATTCAAAAAACATAAGTGTATTAGGTTTTTTAGGTTTGCCATTAAATGCTATTTTAGCCGCTACTGCGGCATTGCAAATAGCTACAGTATTAGCACAACCTATTCCAGCTTACAAAGGCGGTAAATCAAAAGGAGATAATTATTCTGGCTCGGCTTGGGTTGGCGATGGCGGAATGAGTGAGCTTGTTATTGAGCCAAATGGTTCGATGTGGGTAACGCCAAGCACACCAACATTAACAAATGTAAGTGCAGGAACCGAAATTATTTCGGGGCCAGATTTTAAAAGGATGTTAGCTAAGCCAAATTTAAATACTGCTTCGGGTGGTTCGTCGATTGATTTATCTTTATTAGTTGCAGAGCAAAGGAAAAGTACTGATGCGATGGTTAAGGCATTCAAATCTCAATCAATAAACAGCACTATTTTAACCGAAAAAGGATAATTCGGAATCGCTCAACCGTTGGAAAAATATCAGAACACATAGGCAAACAATTTGGCCGTAGATTTTAATTATATTTGAGCATGGCTAATTTATTACCAGAAAATGAGTTTAGATATTTCTTAACATATAAAAATGTTAGAACGCAGTTTTACGCCGCTCCAGAAGATTGGGATAAAGACACGATAGGGAAGTTTGCAAGGGATATTGAAACGGCTGGCATAATGCGAACTTTAAGCTTACCTATTAGCTTTGTTTTAGATGGCTATAATATCGTTAAACAGGCATTTATAAATGATGGTTACGAAGCGGAAGTATTTTTTGAGTGCGAACAATTAGAACATTCAACATTTATTTATAGACCTCGTTTTTCATCTGATTTAGATTTTAGTCAATACAAAGATACGGGCATTCGGGCAAATGTTATGCTTTTAGAATCGGGTGTTTCGGCTACGTTAAGAGCAAAGGAAGATACCAAATATGAATATCCTTTAACTGGATTAGATGTTGTTAATATTCGTATTCCAGGCGTTGTGTTTAATGAGAAAGCAGATTTTATAACGCCTGCTCAAGTTGATAATTTAACAAATGATTATATAGCCGCAATGGATTTAGTGAATAATGACACTAATTCTGGCTATGTAACCATGCAAAATACAGGAAACGAGGAAGATCCAAACTTTGGAACATCAATAAACTGGTTTGCTAAAGCTAATCGAGCATTAAGCGTAAACATTAAAGGAACCATTTTAGGTAATGTTTTTAGGCAACCATTAGCAACAAGCACGAATTTCTTTTTCTCATTAAGGAATCAGTCGGGCGCAATTGTTTATACATTTGGAAATGTTTTATTAACTACTTCGGATTTAACCAAACCATTTAACTATACAATAGACGCCAATATAGCTTTAGCAACGGATGATCGTTTATTTTTATATGTAAGTAAATCAAATGGAAGTGGCGGAGGTAGTCCGAATTGGGCCAGATTTTCAAGCGACGGTCAATTAGCTGTTTCTTATACTCAGGTTTCTGATCCATCAAACTGCAAAGGCATTCGTATTGAAGATTTATTTAAAAGAATTGCAAGGCGTATCGTTCCGCAACAAGCGGTTGACAGCTACTTATTGCGTAATCAATGGAATGGATTAATTATTACTTGCGGTAACGCTATACGTGAGCTTGCAGATGCGGCAATTCAAACTACTTTAGCCGACTTCTTTAAAGCCTGTAATGCATTAGAATCGACAGGAATGGGATTTGATACAGGTATTTTAAGATTAGAGCAAAGAACTTTTTTCTTTAGGCCATATAAAATTGAAACGTTGACAGGCGTTAAAGCTTGCGAGTTTAGTGTTTGGAACGAGGCTTTGTTTAATGCTGTTTCTGTTGGCTATAATGACGGAAACACCGACGATACAGATGGTCAATACGAATACAACTCAAAACAGGAATGGGATTTGCCTATTGTTAGGGTTCAAAGAAAAGAAGATTGGATTTCGCCATACAGGGCGGACCAATATGGAATAGAAAAACTACGTGTTGACTTTATTAAAAAAACAAACGACACGTCAAGCGATAACGATGTGTTTATGTTTGATTGCTCATTCGATGGCGCCAACTGGAATCCGATTAAAGGCGGCTCAGCAAGTTATATTAGTGTTTCTGGAATGTCGAGTTCTGCAGCAAATTTAGCCGCCTACAACCTAAGATTAACGCCAAAGGAAAACTTATTAAGGCATGAAAGCTATTTATCATCAATGCTTTATTGGTATAAAAGTAGGTACATAGAATTTGCTTCTGCAGAAAAGAATAAAGATTTAGAATTTGTAAGAAGCGGACAAGGAATTGCGCCAAACTTTCAACTTAAACAATCTCAATCAATACCTGTAGCCTCGTTAAATGGTTTATATTTTCAGCCTGTAGTCGCTACATTACAATGTAAATTACCGATGCTTTTTATGAGTAAAATGGATGCAAATTCATTCGGTTATTTAGAGTGGGAATGGGATGGTTTTGTTTATCAAGGATATATTTTAGAGCTAGATGTAGATTTAGCAAGAAATACCGAAAGAGAAGTCAAGTTATTATTGACTGGTAAACAGCCGACCGTTGCGCCTTAATTTTTAAACTAATTTACTATATTTGAAACAATGATACAGATATCAAAACTCAACCCTGTTAGATTCATTGACACTACGGATATTAACGCAGGGTTTGACGGCAATTTTAACCTGTATCAAACGCCTAATTATACCGA